>Ga0325402_1005010_pt1 | contig 12326 bp, 5 predicted proteins | sample PopdelMetagenome_22_FD_207212 | JGI IMG/M metagenome (GOLD analysis project Ga0325402, IMG submission 207212) | Populus deltoides microbial communities from Bellville, Georgia, United States - Xylem-PdKOR-R3 | ecosystem: Host-associated > Plants > Phyllosphere > Stem > Wood/Secondary xylem...
TCTCCAAAAATTGACACCTAAAAGGAACAGGACGTGGAGACCATTCTGCCGGGGCTTGAGGCTACGTAACAAATCAACACAATTATCAAAGCTGAACCTTTTAGACTGCCATCCTTCTTGTGGCCTCAAATCACACGTACAAAGCTGATTGTTACGATCATTCAATTTCGGTATCATTTTGCATTTGCCATTATATATCTTGGGTAGGGACTCCTCCATGATCAAACCCCACATCGAAACAGAGATATCATCATCATGCTCTGCCGCCGTGGGGACCGTTGATTTTCTTGATGCATTTATATATACATGGACCCACTATATATATATATATATATAAAGTCCATTAATATTGCTCCTTCCCTCCTAGCTAGCTATAAGATTTAATTGATTCTTAATTTGTGTGAAAATGATGTAACCCAATTGACGTGTGAATTAATAATGAATATGTTAGGAATTAATTCGTGGTAATAACAGCAAGGGCTAAAAGGTACATAGGGCAGGGAGCTGTGGCATTTCTTAATGTTGGTATAAAAGGCATGAAAAAGGGATCTAAGAAAGCAGGGTTTAGCGAGCATTTATAAGATCGGTCCCCGTCGACTTGGACTACTCATGGTGCCGTCAGTAACTACGTCCGTCGTACAAATATGCCAACCATATTAATCTTGCCCTTTTGTTATAATTAAACATGGAATTAATATTGAAAATTTGTTATAATTAAACATGGAATTAATATTATTATAAGGTTGAATTAATTGCTGGCTAGGCTAGTTCTTTTTTGGTCCTTCTGCAAATCTCTCGTATATAACCTGCCTTGCAGTCCTAGCCTTTCGCTGTTTTCCAATTTTCTTTCTTCTGTTCCCGGCCCGGCCCCCATATTTTAAAGGGGGGGGGTTTCAAGCAGCATGACCTAATAAGTCTTCTGAAATATATTAATTAATTTGGATGGAATTAGAGTGATTTCCCCTTTTTCTGATCACTCCCTTCGTTGAAGAGCAAATGAGAAACTATATATAATTGTTAAAGGTTAATTTCAGTACTTAATAATTTATAATTTTGAATTATATAATTAATTTTTTTAACAACAATTGGTATAAAAAAATCAAATTAATGAATTGGTGCAGAATTAAAAAAATCATTTATAATTCAATTGAGTACGTACGTACGTACGATAATTCATTTATAATTTTGATATTAATTTTATGAAGCAGGTGTATTATATTTCACCAGACACAAAAATATAGACTTTTATGTTTTATGTTTTTTGTTTTTTGTATGGACAAGGCAGCTCTTTCATTCAATGGAAGAAAAATTTAGTACATCACAAATAGACTTCTTGAATTTAATTAATTCCCAAGAAAGTTTTTCTTATCGAATATCTCCTGCATTGATCAATAATTGGATCCCAGCAGCAGATGATCCTTTATAATTCTGCCAATGCATGGCTGAAATATTGTTTTGGATCAGAATGATTTCGGGGTGTACGTGGCATTAAACAAGATTTTATTTCCAAAAAATCCATGATCGATCGATCGATCTCTCTTTTCATCTATTTCGCATGCATGCATGTGTACAGGCATAAACATGGCTGTCTATGATTATATACCGATTTTCAATCACTTTGGCGCTTACATTTTGCGTTCATTGTTATTTTCAATACAAGCAATCCTGTGCTTTCTTCTTCTTTCTTTTTTGTTGATTTTCATCATGTCGTTTATAAAAAAAAAACAATAATAAATCAAGCAGCTGATATATAGTCATCCAGCCAAGCAAGGAGCTAGTTCATAATTAAAGACACTAATTTAGTAGCATGGCTAAAACTTTTATTCAGTTTTTTTTCATATTGTCTTTAGATTTTTGTATTGTAAGTAAGTTTCCTGATTTTATAGATTTTTTGTATTTTTTTTCTCTGGTGTTTAATAGATCATTATTCCTAATTCATAAGAAAAAATCGATACATGCATATCAATTAGGCTCCTTCAATCCTCGTATAATTCCATATCAAAGATCACTTTAATTACCAATTATGCATACTTTAAGATTAATCAATGTATTAACTGCTGCCGAGGATATTTCAAATGAATTCATATGTATATTCAAAGAAAAGGTGAATCAATGCCATACATAGCAAATGAAAGGCAAAAATGTGACTTAAATTTTCACGAGAAACATTGATATATATATTAATTAAGCCCTCCCTTAGCTATATATGGAAAAGTGTAAGCGCTGAGAGACGGACATGCACATCCAAAATTGCATTATGTTCAAGTGCATTTTTACCAAGTTGATTTGCTATGATCGCATAGGTCACCATACTGTTGTTTCTTTCCCTACTCTGTGTACTTGTGGACCTTAACAAGAAAGAATGATTTGCTACTCTTTCCTTCACTTGTCAATTGACGCAACAGCTTTTGTCTCTAATTGCCCCCACAATGACTTGGCTTAAGATTCTTCTTCAGATCCAGGGACTGGTACCTGTGTGTAGATGATCACAGACACCGTAATGCGCTTTTAGGCCTCTCTAAGTCATATCCAACTGGAATTACACCTGTTGGCACCAGAAAACAAAATTACAGTAGCTATGTAGTTTGCTTGCCTTAATTTATAGCTGGTCCCATTGAGGAAAAAATGTCAAGCACAAGTTCAAAACATTATGCAACTCCAAGAATTAAGGCGATTCTCTTTGTAGCAGTCCTTCTGCAATATAATGAAATACTTGTATGCATATCATAATACAGATGATCATAAAATGTTGAAGGAAAAATCTGAATATCTCCTACCTAATTAACAGACTAATTGAGCCAATTTGTAATCAATTCGTATTACCATGAGCCCATGTTTATTCACGTGTATAGGTTGAAAAAATAATGCAAGTCACATATCAGAAGTATAATAATGATCTTTTATCTTGCTGAGTTACAGCTAGCTAAGGCTCTCTCTTGTTTTATTGTCTGTTTTGCTTGTGGGACATTCAGCCAGCTTAAGTCTGACTGTAAACATGTCCTTAACGGCTAGTGTGTGAATTGAATAATAATGTGCTCTTCCAAATTCTTCATGCACATTGAAACTCAATATATATTTCCTTACAGATTCCCTTTGGAAGGACTCCATAGATGAGAAGGTTGAATTCTATAGGAAATGACTGCAAGATACCCAAATCAAAAAGTATTTATGAAATAGTTCAGATTCGGACAAAAATAGAGGAAACAACAAAAGGATATATATGCGATATCCAAAAGAGATTTCTGTACGTACTGCAGGCTGCTTGGACATGCATGTTCATGGTGAATAAAGCAAGTATATTATAATTAAGAGAATATTTCAAAAGTAAAATTTAAGGTCATATAAATGCATTGTATTTGTTTTTTCCTTTGACCGATCCACAAGGAATAGTGGTAATCAAGGAGGGTACTCTAGAATCATGGAGGAAATCAAAGAGCAATTAATATTCATATGTATGGAGCAATGAATAGTTTGCTGATTGTAACAGTGATATGGAGATGCTAAAGAAGCTCCACCATGACTTGTAGCCAAGTTGCTTCATCAAGCTTGGATATGTATGTATGTATGGAAACTGAAATTGGAAATTCTAAGCTCTTAATTAGGTAATCATGAATTAATTAGTTGAGTGACACAAAAACACAACTACAAAGAATTCATTAATCAAACAAGCATACACACCACTATTTCATATACTCTCCATCAAGCTCTAACTTCCTTTATGCCTAACCAAATTAATTAACAAAACCCTAAACTACAAGAACCAAGTTCGTCTTCAGAAATAACCTAGCTAATACATAAACACAAGCACAAAAGGGTGTTAATTTTTGAAAGCAGTACTATGATCATAACCAATATATATGACATGAAGGACTAATTTCAGCGTTCTTACATCTATATAGATGCTAGTTCCTGTACGTCTCACAGCGTGTTAACAAAAAATGGGAATTCCAAATAGACTCCTGTACAAGCCAAGATGGATCAATTATTTTATACATACGGTAGTGCTACTCCTTTAGGGCCATTGTACTAATATGAACCCCCCAAGTTATTAGCTAGGTACAAGTAATAAAAGCCAAACAAATATGGTAATTAAGGATTTGAGCAGCTTTACCTTGTTTAGAAGCAGAAAATCTTAGATCCAACTATTTCAGGTGTGTATATACAGTCATTTATGGCTGATGCAGCATCATCAAGATTCTCACCTTCAAAGAAATACATTGCTGTCTATCTATCTAGCTAGCTAGCTGCCGTACATCTGTTTGAATGTGAATCTTGATGATGCTGCACCTGCAAACAATGACTTTTGAATGTCGATCCATGTTCCATGCATATTGGATTGTGTAAGAGAACTAAAGTAAAAGCTAGAGAAAACTTGAAAACAAAGAGAGACGAAGAGACCAACAGAGCTCAGAGAGATCTATCTGTCTTGTAAGTATACGTGGCAATTAACAAATGGTTTACAAGGTTCCCAACACAAAAGAGCCCTCAGAGAGGATATATACCTCTAAGAAACCAGTAAGACCCAGAAATTTATGAGCGAAAAAAAATCACACAAAACCAACACCTCTGCTACTCTTTTTTTGTTGGTAATTCATGGTTTTGAGGTTTCTTGATTTTTTTTTGTTGGTTATATAGATGTAGTTACAAGTGGGGAAAAAGAGATTAAAGAACAACAAATTGAGAAACAGAAAAAAAAAAGAGGTTTTCTAGAGTAATTTCTTAAAAAAAAAAAAAGAAGTGGAAAATAACGAATGAAGAACCAGAAAAAAATTGGAAATAAAATAACAAATAAACAACAAAAAACTTGGAAATCAACAAGAACACTGGAGCAAAAAAAAGGTGAAAAGGAAAAGGAAAAAATATGACTCAAAATGAAGTTGAAGAAGTGATCATAAAACAAAGTGACAGAAGTAGGGAGAGAAACAGATAGAGAGGTCAAGATCTAGCCCTGATTTAAATCAAACGGAGAAAACCAAGGGAAGAAGAAGAAGAAGGGAGGGAGGGAGGGAGGGAGGGGAGTAGTTGAGGACTGAGAAGAAGGGGTTTAGGTTCTTATACACTCCACGATTGGATTCTTATTCAATGAGTTCTACCGTGACTCGTGGGTGTATGGAACTTGTGTAACTTTTTGCCCTTTATTTTTTTGGGTTTGTTTGTTAAACAATAATTATAAATAAAAAGAAAAAAGAAAATAATAAAAGTTGAAATAAATTGATATTCTTTCTATATATAGTAGCAAATAAAATATATTTTTCTAGTAAAATAAATACGATGAAACCAATCAATTCCTATATATATGGAATTCATCATAGACGATATGAATTTATGATCATTTTCTGATATTATTGTTAAAAAGATTATATGTAACCGAGTTCAAATAGAGATATATGGAGTAATTAAAACTTGGAATTTTACAATTTCTGGAACTGGCATTTAATTTTGAGATGAGTTAATTACTCCTAAACAAATTGAAACGAGTTTAATTAATTTATATGGATTTTTTTTATCCAAACGATATAATATATCCAAGAGATGAGGTGGGTGTGTGTGTGTCATTATGGAATTTAAACCCTACATTTCATTGTGTAGCCAGCAGCCAAGCTTGGGAGTTGTGCCTATAGACAAGTCAAGTACCAGGAGATGAGCAGGAGATGAGAAGCAAGGGATAATCTTCAACAGAAGTTTAAGCAGGGAGAATCTCTTCGAATTCTCGTTCTTTAATGGCTTCCAACACATGAGTGGTCACGATTAAAACCCAAAAAATCATATATCTATTAATTCGATCACATATGAGCCTCGCTTGAAAGATAAAAGATCATAATAATATACATAAAATCCATTAAGTAATTAAGTAACTTATCTTTATTTTATGTCTTTAATAATGAAAATCGAGCAAACACATAATATATTTAATATTTGATTTGCTATTTCAAATAAATTATCTACAAATATTTTTTCTCCGAAGAAGAGATTCGTTGTAAAGAGATGATTTAAGATGTTTTTTTTATAAATTGATCCTTAAAAGAAATGAAGCAAATCTAAATATCTTTCTTGGCAACCCTATCGCGTACAAAATAATAGTTAACCTCTATATGTTTAGTACGAACATGAAAAATAGAATTGACGAACAAATAAGTGACACCCAAATTATCACACCAAAGCATAGGTAGAGAAGCATGAGCAATCTGCAGATTTATCAATAAATATTGAAGCTATAGGATCTCAGAAGTCCAGTCAACTAAAGCCTTATACTTAGAATTAGTCAAAGATCGAGCAACTGTATGTTGTTTGTTTGATTTTCAAGAAATCGTTGTCCAACCAAAATAGAAAAGATAACCACTTGTTGACTTACAGTAGTCAACATTACTAGCCCAATTAGCATTTGTAAAACCATGTAAAGTAAATGAAGAATTGCATATGATATGTAAGCAAGAAAAAAATATACCTTTCAAATAACGCAAAATGTGTTTAATGGTAGCCCGAAGCGTATCTGTAGGAGTGTATGCATAAACTGACATATTTTGTTCACATCAAAGCAAATATTTGATCTTGTAAATATGAGATATTTAAGAGCATCAATAATTTAATGAAACCGTGTAGGATCAAAAAACATGCAATCAGACACCATAGCAAGTTTGGAGGCAGAAATATGAGTATCGATTGGTTTACAAGAAGACATACTTGCTCGATGGAGAATGTCATGAATATACTTATCTTGCCAGAGTATAATACCCATACTAGTAGGGTGAAGCTCAATAAAAAAAAAGATATAAAATATTAACCTAAATACCAAAGCTTGAATTTTGAGTTCAGCAACTGGATTAAATGGTGAAGTAAGATTGAATTGCTTCTAATAAGCAAACTATCATCGACGTAAACAAAGATATAAAATATATCAGAATTCATAGACAAGATGAATAAAGAGGTATTAACCTTTAAAGCATGAAATCCAATAGATAAAAGATAATCATTCAGCCAAGTGTACCATGCCCGAGGAGCTTATTTCAACCCATACAAAGATTTATATAGTCAACACACATGAGAAGAAAGAGTAAGATCAACAAAACCTAGAGGTTGTTGCATGTGTACCTCTTCGTGAAGTGTCTCATTAAAAAAGACATTATGTATATTAAGTTGATTAATGTTCCAACCATTGAAAACCACAATGGTGAGAACTAACCAAACAATAGTATATTCTACCATAAAACTAAAAGTTTCAGAATAATTAATACCTTCATGCTAAGTAAAATCTCTAGTAATTAACCGAGTCTTATAACGCTCAAAGCTACCACCTGCACAATGCCTTATCTTGTACACTCAACGACTACTAACAACATTCATCGAATGATGAAAGGGAACCAAAGACCAAGTGTCATTGGAACTTAAAGCCTGAAGTTCAGGCTTCATAACATTATGCCAGGTCTTATACTTGTCAATATCAGAAAAAGAAATAGGTTCATGCGCATGAGAAGTGATTGCCCGAGAAGAAGAGCTGTTAGAGGATGCCAAAAAAGTTATTAGATATGCTGTCTTAGGCAACCTTAAATGAGGAACCATAGGATGATGACAAATAACTAAAGGAGTAGTATGAAAATCTAAACCTGAAATTTGTTAAAATGACTGCCCTGATGCCAATTACCTTGCTTCCAATTGCCATTATTATACCTATTAAAACCACGATAACCAAAACTTGTGTTGTTGATGTTTTGGTTGTTATTGTTATTCTGTCAACCACCACGAAATCGCTCGGCCTCTGCTAAAGTGAGAGTTGAACTTGTTGTGAGATGAATCAGAGTATTGGCATTGTGCAACAAAGGCTAATGGAGGTTGGGTTGGCATCGACAGTAAAAGAGTAGTAACAACAACAGTCATGGATTGGAGGGAACTTTTATGAAGAAACTTATGAGTAAGAAGATAATTATGAAGATATCTACATATGAAAATGGTTCAGCCTTTATGAAGAGACTAGCCATCAGGTCTTTGAACTCACCCTGAAATCCATATAACACATACAAATTGAAATCTGGAAGTGAAAGAGGTTGGTGAACTGCTAATAATTCATCAAATAAACCTTTGTTTTCTGCAAATATATGGTGATCATCATCACCCTGATGAAGATTTTGAAAGGAACCATGAAGTTGTATAATATGAGAGTTGGACGAAGAAGCAAGTGCTTGCTCAAGAGTATGCCAAACACAGTGTGAGGTCTTTGAACTCACCCTGAAATCCATATAACACATACAAATTGAAATCTGGGAGTGAAAGAGGTTGGTGAACTGCTGATAATTCATCAAATAAATCTTTGTTCTGCAAATATATGGTGATCATCATCACCCTGATGAAGATTTTGAAAGGAACCATGAAGTTGTATAATATGAGAGTTGGACGGAGAAGTAAGTGCTTGCTCAAGAGTATGCCAAACATAGTGTGAGGTTTGGCAATCGACAACAAGATGCAACATATCCATGGAAAGAAGAAAAAAAAGTGCACTCGAAATAAGTTGGTCATATTGTTTTCAACAAAGAAAAGCGGGATTAGACTAAAAAAAAGAGTCAACGGTAACAGCTAGGTGGGAAAAAGGAGACAACAAAAAAACATTAACAAATTGGAAAACAACTTATCCAAGCAGATACGACTTCATATGTATTTGTCAATAAAGATAATTGGTGTCCATGAGCTTCAAGGAGATAACATGCTGATATCTAGAGAAATGAAGAATTGTTGTAAATGAAGAGTCTGAAACAGTATCAGTACTAGAAGGAGAAGATGCATTGTTTACAACAGAGAAGGAGAGTGATGTTTGCACCGCATGTGGAGTTGAAGATGACAACGTCTATTTTGTAACATGTGAGAGGGGAAGGCCGTGTCTAGTTTGTAACAACAACGGCAATAACATGAGGATCTATTAGGAAAAAAAAGATTTTAATATATTTTAGGGTTATGATACCAAGTTGAGAATAATAGGAGACTTGACCATTTAGTTAGCCAGCATTTTCTATTTATATATGTAGGTCAGTGTACAATAGTTAGTGTAGAGATTATAACACACAATTAACCTATACATATAGTAAATAGAATTACTATAATATATACCCTATAAAATACACTTTTGTAATAAAAGGAATGGAATCATTGAACCACAAAACAAGTTTTACTTTATCGTGAACTGGTATGGAAATTAATTATGGTCACATGTGGTGGCATGGCTAGGTCAATCAAAGCAATATTGTTTTTTTAAAAATAAGTTAAACAATCAAACCGGGTTTTGATCGAGTCACTTAGATTTTACTAGTCAACTCCTTCTCCGCTGTTTCGAAACCAACCATGATCAAGTCTCGTGCTGGTTGAATTTTAATAACATTGATTTAAACTATGATAATGGAGATAGCTTTTTTAAATAGGATGCAGTCTCTACTTACTGGTTAATACTTGAAGCATTCATCTTTTAGCTGGAGCAACCAGACAAATTTGTCCCCAGGAACATATATATTTAATTAATTAGTAAGCTTGGCACATTAATTAGCAATTAAGCTTGTTATTTAAAGTTTGATCTTAATCAATAGTATAAAGCTACGATTTATAATATTATCCTCTCATCAATTTCCGATATTGTTCTTGATTTTTCTTTTCATGAACAATAGAAATGATTTGTAGTCAAATCAGCACAAAGCAAGAACAAATCAGGGTAGTTGGATTTTCATTTACGGCAAGCTTCATCAGTAGTACTGAGAGTTAATAAAGCAAAGCATCAAATAATTTAGCACTTAAATGATAGTTTATATATCCTGTCTTTATGCTATAGCTAGCTACAAGTGCTAAAATACATCGACGACTTTAACTTTTTGAAAAGCCATTTCTAATTAAGTAGCAGATATTAACACTAAACTTCATCATATGATTTTTTTTTTTTAAAAAAAAAAAGCACCTCTCACTAATACATTTAAAGTTTTTTTTTTAAATCAGATTAGTGAGTAAACTCCCTTAATTATTAGACTAATTCTTTGAGATTACAACAACAAAACGAAAATTAACACGATCGGGGAATTCAACTTGCCATCTAAGATCGATTTAATTAATGAGATAATTATTTCACTAATAATAAGTGAATTCAATATATAGTACGGTGAAATCAAACAAAAATATCTTTTCATTGTAAGAAAAATATCTGTCGACGATTCTGTACTGTTTTCTCATTTGAATGGCTTTGACAATTAATACTATGTAGAGACTAGCTAGCAATTAGTGATAAGATTAGCATTTAAGCAATAGATCAACCACACATGACCCTCCTTAATTATCATTATCCGGCCCCTCACTCCGCCGCAATGACAGCACTAATAATGTTTATAATATGATTATATATTCTCATAACTAAAATTTATAATATATGATTTTCTCATCATCCCTCTTGTCATGATTACCATCACTGTACTTGCTACCATACTGTTGAAAACGATCCAGTATCGATCACGTTATGACATCTAATCTTCGTAATGCTTACCATGCAACTCATAATTATGATATGGACTTTAATTCCTTTAACTAGGAGCATACTAAAAAGACAAATCTTCTGTGATCCCTAAATTTAATTTTATATGCCTGCGGACCTTGTAGCAGTCCTATGATCTGATTAATTAACCCATGTATAGTTAAATTAACTTGTATTTATTCGAAGTGTGACATAACTTTCCATTCCATGGGACAACAATTAATAGGACGCTAGTTGCTGGGGCAAACATAATCCTAAGCCTCTACCACATTTTGTGATGATCCTGGGGCATTAAAGAAAATAAAATCCTTAGATTAAATATAATATAATATATAGTTTAAAAAAACTCACTCCCTTTTGATTTTAGTTTCGAGATAGAAATTTTTTAAATTCCATATATTGTATCTGAAAACTGATATCAAGTTGAAAAAAATTAAATGTTGTGAAAATTATACAAAACTTAGATTAAATATTTTTATGGTTATGAGATTTGTTAATATTTTTGTTGAAATACACATGATCATACTAGTATGGTAACATATGATACAATTAAATAATTTATTATATATAAATAATCGACGTTTCTGTATTATAGAACACATGCCTGGTTTATGATATCAAGTTCTGGAAATCAGAACAGTTCTTGTGTTAATAACTAGACCGTGCATTTCTATCATGTATACTTGGACAGCACTGTCCGAAAATGCAAGTGCAAAATGAATGATTGGTCGTAAGAAAGATGACTGTGTAGGTTTGTCAGGAAAAATAACGAAAAGCATAAAGTGAGAATATGGAACTAAAACATAATTATTGAGATTTAAATTAATCTATTAAAAATTATGTTAAGATTTGAATTAACTACAACAAACTATTTTCATTGTTAATAAATCCCGAAAATTCTATATACTCATTTTTTTATATATACAATAGAGTCATTTTGAGTTCAAATTAGCACTCAATTATATATTTTTTTGGAAGAAAAGGGTGGGTTGAAAGATAAAGGATCATGGTGCAAAAATTAGATAAAATAGTTAATGGCTTTGAAATTCGTTTGGAAAGTTTATTTTAGTCTCTTTTTAGCTATTACATAACCGATATCTTTAGTTTTTCAAATTTTAATTTTAGTACTAGACTTTTTTTTTTTATTTTTCAGTCTATTTTTATTAGAGAAGAAAGAGGCTCACCGGATTCCAACGTAGAAAAAGAAACTTGTTGTTGCCAACGATTCCATCCACAAAAATAATCGATTTTTGTGTCATTGGATTCTATTTCATAAGAGGAGTTTAACCTAAGTGTTTTTTTCTTTCTCCTTGCCCGATAAGGTAGATTTGACCGCGAGAATAATTTTGAATTTCAGTTGATTTTGGTTTTTTTAGTTGTTTATGGTTTCTTTTATGGCCGGGTAGGTTTGTCAAAGGTGTTTTAGTCAACATATTAGGTAGCAAAATGGGTTTTTAATTGAGAAAAAACAAATCCTTGATTTTCTAGTGACCCCTGATCACCAGAATCCACATTAAAAAAAAAAAAGAAATGAGGTAAACAATATGTTATTCATGCCTTTAAAAAATAAAAAAAATAAGACAGTTCCAGGCGCATGGGCTGGGCTGAAATCCCCAGGTGCGCGGGCTATTTTGTTTTGCTACCCAGGCTCACACGCCTGAGCTCTTTTTTTTTAGCTATTTTATGTTTGATTTAAAAAAAATTGATAAAACAAATCAAATTGAGTTCATTATCCGAGTAACATGTTTAACAAATTGATCCATAATATTTGGACTATTATTTCATTATCTTTTTTTTTTGGTTTAATGCTTTTATGTCCCTTAATCTAATAAAAATA
>Ga0325402_1005011_pt1 | contig 12324 bp, 4 predicted proteins | sample PopdelMetagenome_22_FD_207212 | JGI IMG/M metagenome (GOLD analysis project Ga0325402, IMG submission 207212) | Populus deltoides microbial communities from Bellville, Georgia, United States - Xylem-PdKOR-R3 | ecosystem: Host-associated > Plants > Phyllosphere > Stem > Wood/Secondary xylem...
TTGCTTTTTTATGTCTTTTTTTTCTCTTTGTCATATTTATCTAATAGTGTGCTCGATTTGATTGTTGGGAAAAGCCAACAATTTTTTTTTAATCTTGCAAAATCCAGTTGAATTTGAAATTGATTTGGCAGGGTTAATGTTTTTTTATGTGGCAATTTTCTATTTTTCCAGGACTATGTCGCAGGGTGAATTTGGTGTAGCAATGATAATAATAAAATATTTAATTAATTTAAATAAACATAATTAACCAACAATATAATTAAATTGCGTAAAGTAAAGAGTTATGAGATAAAAATTTCAAACTTATTTTTATGTAGTTTGACAAATTTACATCCACACCTCAAATATTAAAATGTACTTGAGTATTATATTCTTTCACCGGTCCAAACTTAAAGAGTATAATAGTTACTTGATGAATCGACATCAATATTTTTACACCACTTGAAGATATTCCCTCTCCAAGATTTTTTTTTTCTTGGTGAAATTCCTTTACCAATACTAAGAGTTTTATTCCAACTCTCAAAGGATTACGAGGATGATTTTGCTCACAACAAAACTCTCTCAAAATAGTAGATGATACAATTTAAACTCCAGTATTTTTATAACTCACTTAATAACACCTAGGATATTTGAAGGTTTTAAGTATAGTGAATATGACAACAAACACTTTAGTGCTATAATATAAAAATTCAATTTAGCACAACTTTAGATTATGATAGAATTGATAATCTCTTGCTGGTATTGTTTTCTAAAATTAACTAAAAATTAAAATGCGTGTGGGATTTATAATGCAAAATGCATTGGCGCTGGAAATGGACTGCCTTTTCTTGTTTTTTTTTTATTTAACTCTTATTGGATCAAATTATAAGCCAATTTATTGAGGGAGGGTTAGATTGAAAGATGGGGGACCAAAGTAAAAAACACGTAGGGAATGTGTGGCTTTAAAAAGTTTAGGCAAAATATTTATTGTAGTTCTTATACTTTATAAATTATACATATTAGGTCCCTTCAATTTCTGAAATTAAAGAAAAAATATCAATTTTGGTCCCAAACTTCATTTCCTTTATTTTTTGGCCCTTAATATGAGAGAGGTGAGAAAAAGTCACCGAAACCCGATGGTAAATAGAGAAAAGTTTTGTTGGCACCAATTCCGGCCACCAAAATAATTGAAATTGGTGTCAAATTATTTGTTTTTTACGAGGGAAGCTCATATTAAGGTTTTTTATACCTTGAGATTGCCAAGAAAATGAAATATGATCTTGGTAAGATTTGTGGTTTTGGGTTTTAGGATGATTGTTTTTTTTGTTCTTTTAGGTCATGAATGAGTTTATAAAGTTGTCTATAATGTTTTTTAGGTATTTTTTGTAAAACAAAAATAGGTTGAAAATTAAGTTTTTAGATTGTAAAAACCACCAGCTCTGTTTTTCCTGCCACTAAAATGGCTGGAAACTAAGCAATACAGATGACGTGTTGTCTAACATTTTTTGAAAAATAAATTAAGGTAGACAACCCAGATGCATAGAAAAGAGTTTAATCCGTGGATTACAACAAAATAGGTTAGGCGAGCTGACCTAGCTTGCTAGGTCTAATACCGCTTGACCTTTTCTTTTCTTTTCTTTTCTTTTTAAATTATTTTTTTCTATTTTTTTTAATTAATGCTTTTTTTATATATTTTTTAAATTATATTTAGATTAATACTTCTTTTTTCTTTTATTTTGTTTAAAGAGCCTATTTTAAATAACGATTATTTTTTTGTTATGCATTTAATTTTTGAAGAGGTTTTTCTTGTTCATCTATAGTTTTTTTTTATTATCTTTTGTATAGATGAATTTTATTTTTGAAAATAAAAAAAATATTTATTTTCCGATAATATTTATAATATGTGCAACCTTGCATAATATTGTTTTTCCTTTTATTTTATTCAATTAATTTAATGTGTGTTTCTCTTTCTATTATCATTTGATTTATAAAAAAAAAATATTATTTTAATAAAAAAAAATTAGAAAACACAACCGGGTAAATGTCTGGTCTTGCGATGTTAAATATCTTGATCTGCACCTGTCTCTCGATTTTTTTAGTTATTGTTTATGGATTTTTTAATTTATTTATCAACACACATAATTTTTTATTTATTTGATTATATGTATATATAAACTTTTTGATTTTCACTTGGAATTTTTTTAACTATAAAAACTTGTCGAAAAAGCTAGTATATAAAAATTTTTTGTTGGAAAAAAATATTCGGCTTGCACTTTGTAGCAGGTCAAGTATCTAGCTAGTAGCTTCTATAATATATATATGTTCAGAAAAGAATAAGAGCTGTTTAGAAGTTTCCAAAAGAAACTAGTTATTTCTAGCGTTAGAATCCCACTAACAACTAAAACGGTTAACCGGTTCAGATTGGTCAAGCCAATTAGTCGATTGGTTCTTACTGAATTCCCAAGTGTTCATTCTTGATGAACAAGTGGTCAATCAGTTCATGCAAATTTCTAGATTTGACATATTTTCACTTGGAAAATTCTTGAACCGATATCAATCCTATGAATGCATGCACAATGAAGTGTGTGAGTTCATTTTAATTGTTCTATCAAGATAAGATATAGAGATTTACATAAGAACTAAAAAGAACACTTAATTCTAAGTCTTCACTTGCTTTGCATCTTGGATATTTTCATTGATTTCTTCAAGAAATCCTTCATGGTTATTTATATAATCTTCATATAAATTTGTGTAAGACTTATTTTTAACCAAACATATTATTAATTTGATTTTAAAGTACAAAATTCAACACATTAAAAAGAAATCAAAATGATGATGATATGAAGGTGATATTAGTGATGAGATGGTGATGTAGTGATGATAATATTAGCAATATAACATTGTGTATATAAAAATCAATAACATAAAATAAAAAATCACTTTTAATTATCTTATAAAAAATAAGTTTTTTCTTTTTTTAAGAAAAAGACAAAACATAAAACCATACCAATACCAAATATATATGTATCTCAAAATTGTAAAAAGAAAAAAAAAGAAATTAATTGGTAAATAAATGTGTTTTATGTATGATTTTTTATTTTTCAGAAACAAGGGAGATTGTAATTGAAATGCTGGAAGGAGACAAATCCTTCTAATTTCTCTATGTCTATCCCTTTTCCCTTCAATTTTTGCTCCCCACCACATATTCCCTTAAATTGTTAACTCATTTAATAATTGAATTTGTTGAATCTTCACCATACTAAAAAAATAAATAAAAAAATTTACTTAACCAAAAGGATACCTTAATTGAAAGGAAAGAGTCTTTAATTTTATGGGAAAAGAATCAAGGTTTTTGGTGGCTACCAACCGAAGTAAAATAAAATTAAATTAAAAAGAAAACAAAAAGGAAAAAAAAAAGGCAAGTCAATATGCTTCCTCCTATAAGATTCCTCCTGTAGATGAGATATGGTTGTGGTGTTGATGATCGAAGTGTATTATATATTATGAATGTATTATATACTATAGAGGTTATTATATCAATAATTGCTATGAAATAAATGTTTTATATTTGATTATTCTATTAAAAAAATGGTTCATATTATGGTTGACATGCTAAAAGATGAAGATAAACCCATGCTAGGTTATAAAGCATGGTTGGCCCTTGGTATGTCTACTGTGTTATGTTGTATTGTGATGTGCTATGACATTAAATACATTAAACGAGATGACATGCCTACGCGCTGCCGCAGGCTTATAAAACAAATGCACTTGATAGTGTTATAATTGTGAACCATCGCTAGATAAGTAATAGAAATTAAAGGTATGATGGAGCAAATATTTCATGATGAGAAAAAAAAGTTGTGTTGATGATCAAAAACTTAGAGACTGAACAAAATAATTTGTAGCAATCTACAGTATTTTGTGAGGAAAGATACAGTACTTTCGCCACATGATTTAGCTTTTCAGTTAATAAAAAGCAAAAAAAATTACAAAGTTAAATTCTCTACCAACTTAATATTAAAAAAACCAACAAAGATAATTTTGGAAGGAAAAAAACCCATGAGGAAAAACGTTGTAGCAATTGATAATATTTTGTGAGGAAAACTATAGCGTTTTTCCTAATAAAATAAAATAAAAAAACCATTTAGAGAAATATTGTAGCAATCCACAGTATTTTGTGAGAAAAACTACAATGTTTTCCTCATATGATTTAACTTTATTGTAATTATAATTCTTAACCAACTCAATATTTAAAAAAAAATCGACAAAGGTAATTTTGGAAAAAATCATAAAAAAATCATATGGGAAAACATTGCAACAATTCACAATGTTTTTTTAAAAAAATTACAAAGCTAAATTCTTAAGCAGCTCAATATTAAAAAAAAATTGACAGAGATAATTTTAGAAAAAAAATAACAAAACAAACACCAAAAAAAGGAAAAAAATCATGTTGGAAACACTGTAGCAATTCACAGTGTTTTGTGATGAAAGCTACAGTGCTTCCCCACATGATTTAGCCTTATTTGTAATGACTTGTAATTGTAATTAACAAACAACTCAATATTAAAAAAATAAAATTGAAAAAGATAATTTGAAAAAAATTATAACAAAAAAACCATACGGAGAGACACTGTAGCAATCCACAATGTTTTATGAGGAAAGTTACAATGCTTTCCCCACATAATTAAGCTTTATTACAAAGTTAAATTCTAACCAACTCAATATAAAAAAAAAATCGACGAAGATAATTTTGAAAAAAAATATTATAAAAAAAACATAAAAGAAACTGGAAAAAAACTATGTGAGGAAAAACTGTATCAATCCATAGTGTTTTGTAAGGAAAAACTTGTATTTACTTGTAATTGCAATTCTTAATCAACTTAATATTTAAAAAAATAAAATTGACAAAGATAATTTTAAGGAAAAATATAACAAAAACAGAAAAAAACCATGTGGAAAAAAACACTGTAGCAATCAACAGTAATTTTCAAAGAAAGTTACAATGATTTACTCACATATTGTAACTGTAATTTTTAACCAGCTCAATATTAAAAAAATAAAATAAAAAAAGATAATTTTGGAGAAAATCATAAAAAACCATGCGGAGAAACACTGTAGCAATCAACAATGTTTTAAAGAAAAACAATTACAAAACTAAATTCTCAATCAGCTCAATATTAAAAAAAATAGACAAATATAATTTTAAAAAATAAAGAAATAAAATAGAAAAACTATGTGGAAAAACATCGCTGCAATCCATAGTATTTTAAAGAAAAAAATTACAAAGCAAAAATTTTAATCAGGTCAATATTTAAAAAGTAAAATCAAAAAAAATAATTTTAAAAAAAATAAATACAAAAAAAAAAAGTTAGCAAAAAAAAAGAAATGCACTATGGATTACTGTTGTAATCCACAATGCTTTTTGTGTGGGGGGAATAGTGATTTCCCAGACCATTTAGATATTGTTAATTGTTTGGTAATGAAGTGATGTGTTGTAATATTAATAAAATCATTTAAATTATAATTACCATTAAGTACATTATTTAAATTAAATTATTTTTCAATAAATTAAATATTTTTTAAGAAACCAAATGAATTGCTTAAGAAGTGAATTTATTGCTTAAAAAACGCATAAATATCATAAATAAATAAGAAACAATAATAAAAAATCATGTATCTTTTTTTAGTAAATAGAACTATTAAATGATATAATAGTTAATTTTATATAATAAGGATCCATACAAGTTAAGATCTAATATACTTAAAATAAAATTGTTAAGGTTAGTTAATTTTAAATTATAAAAAATTATTAACTATATAATTAAATACCAGTTAATTAATATGTTTAAAACAAAAATGATTAAATTTAGTTAATTATAAAATATTGATTTTTTTATATTTTAAATAAAATAAACATCACTTCATCTAAAAAAAATATTACTTTTCATACTTAATATAATTTTAAACTATGTTTTATAAAAATATATTAATTTTTAAATATTTAACCAAATATTTGTTTTATATACTTTTGTTTTGAAACGAAACAATAGAATCTAAAAAAAGACTCTGAAAAACACTCTCGAGTTTAAAACTTAAAAAGAGATAATAAAATAGATAAAATCAGAACAAAGAAATAGCTACAACCTTTTCATTTTCCTTCCTAAAATCAACGTGGTGTACAATTATTGGGCAGAACTTAAGTTCTTAAAAATCCAAAAAAGAATGGACCAATCTATTTTTTTTTAATAAATGAATTCAATTTTTTTAAAAAAATAAAAAAATCAAAAGAGGTGGATGAATCTTTATGCATTTAGACTCAGTACATGTGGATGAGAATAGGTTGGTTACTATTTTGCCTTTTAATAAAACACGTTTACATAGCTTATAAAGGTACAATTATAAATTTTACAGGACTAATCTATTTTTTTTAATTAATGTTGGTGTTTGGGTCAGTTTGTATACATCTCGACTAAATTCATGAGCTCTAAAGTTAACGACCATGTAAACCTCCAGTGACCCTGAGATTTGTGGGACTCGAACTGGTGATCTCTAAGAAGCAAACCTAAGACCTGATCAGTTGAGCTACACCCCTGAAGATTCGATTATTATTATTATTATTATTATTATTATTATTATTTTGATTAAGGTTTAGGATGTTTTTCTATTTTTTTAATTGTATAAAGTAATGACTAGAATGCTCTTGAAATAAAAAAAAATGCTTTGGCAAATTGGTTTTTTTATTTTTACAAAACACATTAAATTTACTTTGTTGCCTGTTGAAACAAATAAATCTTAACTAGAGTTTAAGGGCTTATTTGTATTTTTCTTTTGGTTTTTTATGATTATTGACAAGGGCAAGTTTGTCTTTTGTTTTGAAAATGAACAATAAATTTACTTGGTTATCCTTTTAGTCAAAAAAAAATTTAAACTATAATTACCATTAAGTAAATTATTTAAATTAAACAATTTTCAATAAATTATTTTTTAAATATATTTGGTTGCCTCTTCAATTAAAAATTTTAAACTATGATCTAATAGCTTATTTGTCATTTCATTTTGGTATTTTTGTAGTTATGGGTTCAAGATAAGGGTGGTTTTGTATTAAAAAAATATTTTAAAAAGAAAGTTTGCTAGCTCGTTATTTTCTCTTCACGCTTTAAGTATTGCATGTGGAGGATCTGGTGGTGGGAATTGCCCTCTCACAGTGGCGTTAGAAAGATCATAACGTCCTCTTCCAAATGAGATGGCATGTGTGGTGGTTCGGTAGGTGGTTTTGTCTCTGATGATATTTTTTTTTATCTCTCTATTTTCCTTGGAAAACGAGCTATCCAATCAAAAAATCCATGTTTTCTTCTTATTTTCTCTTGATATTTGATTCAGTCATTTTGCTTTTGATTGAATGATTTTTGTCTTAATTTCTTTTTAAAACTTTAATTTTCTTTTCAACTTCACTCTTGATTGAAATGTTATTTTTTTATCCTCTTTCTTTTGATTTTGAGTTTTTATATATATATGTGTGTGTGTGTGTGTGTGTGTGTGTGTGTGTTTCTTTTGTCAAATGTTTGATTTTTTTTTCAATTTTACCCTTGAATCAATTAATGTTATTCCCCCCCTTATTTTTTTGTTTAGCATTTGGTTCTCATTCTTTTATATTACTATTTTTGTGGGGCCTTTTATAAAATTCAATTTCTTCTCGATTTCATCATCTAACATTAAAATGTTATTTTCCCTCTTATTTTGTTTTGATTTTAGATTTGATCTTTTTTTGGGGGGTTTTAGTTTTGAGTTCTTTTGTGAAATGTTTGATTTTTTTTTTTTAATTTCACCCTTGAATCAATGAATTTATTTACCCTCTTAATTTTTTGTTTAGCATTTAGTCATCATTCTTTTACATTACTAATGTTTTTGAGGGGCTTTTTTCAAATTAATTTTTATTTCATTTTCATCATCTAACATTAAAATGTTATTTTTCCTCTTATTTTGTTTTGGTTTTAGATTTGATTATTTTTCTTTTAATTTTAGATTTTAACTTGATTTCTTTTGTAAAATGTTTGCTCTCTTTTTTTTTCATCCTGATTTTTTTAGCATTTGATCCTCATTCTTTTATATTACTAATATTTTTTGGGGTTTTTTTAATTTTTTTTAATTTTATCTTTTGATATCGGGTTGGTTGCGAATTGAGAGTTATGGTTATCGTTAGTAGGGTTGCACTAGGCTTATAATCGAGGTGATGAGTTTGAAATGTTGCCTCAGGTGATATTAGTCTTTTTTATCCTTCGACGCTTTGTATTCTATCCTTTTTTCATATTTCTATAAAAATTATCATGGCCTTATACATGGGTTGCATGCTGACAAGCGCACTCAGATTTGCTTGGGTCATTTCTTCACTTTTGATTTTTTATTTTCTTTGTGACACCTTTGGCTAGATTGAAATGTATTTTTGTTGTTTTTTTTCTTTTTCATTAATTTTTTTTACCATGATTACTTTTTTTTATTTCTTTATTCAATGCATCTGATGTCGTGGGATAAGACAAATTTATTTAACTCGGCTAGATTTATGACCTAAATCTTAATTTTTTTTCTATTTTAAAACACGTTTGCAATCTCCTGATATTTTTTTAAATACCAAAAGTAATAGTCCTAGACTAGATCCAATAAGACCTAATATTCAACGGGTAAGATCAAATTTTTATTGAACGTAAAAAATATATTCAGATATTGTTAACATGTTTTCTAGCAAAGAAAAAATTATAAAAACAAGAAAAACTTGATATTGGAGTCATTAAGTCAACTGGATCCAATAAAACATGGTAATCTAATAATTTGATTTAAATTATATGCAACAACAGCATACAAACCATAAAAAACATATGGCATCAACAAGTCAAAACAAATAAGTCATTGATATTACACCTATAAGCATAAGAAAAAAAAATCGGTGGAAAATCACCGCCACTCTATTGTGGACATTACTCACCACAAAAAAAAAAAAGAATTGAGTGTTTGTCTATATTAAATAAATTAATTTTATTTAATTAAAGAATAATTTTATTTAAAAAAAATATAACAAAGAATAACAAATAAGAATATCTTAGGTAACCTAATTAAATAAATAATAATAATAAAATCGAGGCTAGAGAAAGCATGCAAAAAAAAAAAAAAAGCTCAATCTTTAATTAAATAAATATTGAAGGATGAAATCAAAAAAATATTAGCTTTTAAAAATGATAAAAAAAACCCAAACAATCCTAGGAAAATCTCATGAAGCCAGGTTAATTTTCAAAGTCCGCACTCTGTGAAATCTTAGACACGGGCATAACGAAGGTCAAATCCAAACCAATTAAATGTTGAAGAATTAAATCGGGTAAGAAAATTCTAATTTTAAAAATTTTGCGAAGCAAAGAAAACAACAATAGAAAGAATGAGGATTAAAACTATTAGGAAAAAAAAAATTAAGGAGTGTGGAATCTAAAAAAAAATGCAATTCTAAAAATTATCTCAGCCTAGAAAAAATAACAATTAAAAGATCAAAAACTAAATTTGACAAAACAAAAAACTAATTCGATGATTTTTTTTAAATAGAACCAAAAACAAAGGGACTAAATAAAAAAAATAGAAATTTAGGGTCTGGCTTGGAAAATCGGGTGGGAGGGCACAAAATCCGAGAAAGAGAGATGAAAGAAAAAAGAAAAAAATAATTGGCCGCCAGTGACAAACCGAAGATCTGTCGGTGCACGCGTCAAATATCTAGGGAAGGGACACCGAGGCGATGCTGATGATGTCCTGGAACAACCTTTTTTCCATTCTAATCAGCAATATACGTTGAAAAGTCACAGCACGAGCCAAATTTTTCCTTTTTAAAAAAATACTTAAATAACCCCACCCCTACCATTGATTACAAAAAAAAAAAAACCCATGAACATAATGACTAAAACCACCCTTTAATTCTAGAGTTAAATCATTTTGCATCAAGGGTGCAAAAGTTGTTTTAATGTGCAACATAATTGGATATTACGAAATGACCCTCCATCTATTTTTTTTCCTTCCAATGGCAAGTAAATATATTTTTTTTGCTGTGCACCAAGTATGTAAAATGCAAAACTAACCCTAATGATAAGAGAAAAAAAAAACAAAATTTAGATTACCAAAATTATCATGTGCAAAAATAATTATACCATTAAAACTTAGGCAAGGTTTTTGTACAAAAGACCAGGGTTGAAAAAACATCATTGCTTTCCTCAGTGACTTGTGTATACACGTGCAATGTTTTTTCAACCTCTTTTAGTTTTTTTACTAGTTACATGACTCGCGTGATGCCGTAAATTAATTTTTTTTGCATAAAAAATATAAAAAAATTAAGATTTAAAAGTATTAGGTCTTCTGCAAAGCTATACCTAAGAATCTTGGGTGTGGCTGCAACGTCTGACCTAAGAGTAATATTTATAATATTAATAATAACATTAAACTTGCATGACCCAAGTTTAAGTGGGTTTGACTACATTACCAGACCCAATAGCATTGGATGCAGGTCTAGCTGCAAGGTCGTGTCATAAAAGTGTGATAATTAAATAGATTAATTAAAAAGAAAAAACAAAGAAAAAAAACCAACATAAAGAACAAAAAACTAATGAGAAAAAAGAAAAAAAATCTGAATCAATTGGGTTAACTCGCCAAATCAGGTTAACCCGTTAAACCTGGGATTCGTGTCATGAAAGTGTGATAACTAAATAGAAAAAGATTAATATTAATGAACTAAATTTTAAAGAAAAGATTAATTAAAAAAGAAAAAGCAAAGAAAAAAATACCTACAGGAAGGAAAAAACTAATGAAGAAAAAAAAATCTGAATCAACTAGGTTAAACCATCAAACCTAGGATCCGTGTCATGAAAGCGTGATAATTAAACAGAAAAAATTTAATATTAAGAAACTATAGATAAAAAAATTAAACTAAAGACATAAGTTTTTTCACTGTGGATTGCACCGTGTTATTCAAACTAAAAGTCTTAAAAAGGAAAAAAAAAACAAAGGCACACGCCACGGGTTAATTTTTTTTTCTTGCATAAAAATATAAAAAAATGCTAAGATCTAAGAGTGTTAGGTATTTCTGCAAAGATATATCCAAAAACCTTGGGTCTTGCTGCAACACTTGACTAAAGAATACTATTTATAATATTAATAATAACATTAAACTTATATGACTTAAGTTTAAGTGAGCCTGGCTGCAACACCGGACCCTAGAGCATTAGATGCGAGTCTGGCTATAAGGTCGTGTCATAAAAGTATGATAATTAAATAGATTAATTAAAAAGAAAAAACAAAGAAAAAAACCAATAGGAAGAAAAAAACTAATAAAGAAAAAGAAAAAAAATCTGAATTAACTAGGTTAACCCTTCAAACCAGGTTAATCCGTCAAGTCTGGGATTTACGTCATCAAAGTTTGATAATTAAATAGAAAAAAACAATTGATGGGTTTACCCAAAATTAACTAGGTTACCCGTCAAACCAAGTTAACCCGTAAAGTCCGGGATACGTGTCATGAAAGTCTGATAATTAAATATAAAAAAATTTAACATTAACAAACTAAACTAAATGAAAAAATTTAATTAAAAAGAAAAAAATCCGGGTTAACTCGTCAAATCAAACAAACCCATCAAACCCGGGATCAATCAAAAAAATTCATTGAAAAAAACAAAAAAATTAAAAAAATAATAATTTAGCGTTTTATTTAATTTTTAGTATATATTATAATATAATATAATAATTATAATAATATAATATATTAAAAATGGAAAAGTGAAAGGCGTGGAAAGCTATAGTAATTTTTCCACGCCTTTTAGAATTTTATTTAATTTTTAATTTTTAATTTGTAGATACGAATTCTCGAACCGTATGTAGACTTCGGCAGGAACCCAAAAAATGACATCAGCCACGCCATCCATGACACCGACCCCATCGGACCCACACACCTTTCGGCCCCCACAAGCCCCCCTTTCTCTCTCCGTCTCTCTCCACTTTTCCTCTCCCACTTCTACTCCTGCGCCACTCCTCTCCGCCACATCAGTCCCCACTAATCCCTGCTCTCCCTTTTTACTATATATATATATATATATATATATATATTTTTTTTTTTTTTTCCTTTGTACTGAAAAAATCTATAAATACACATATAAAATCTTGTATCAACCAGCTCTACGCATTATTAATTCTCCATCAATTGAAAAAAAATCGGATGGACCCCGCCTCCCGATACCGTTTCCTCGGCATCCCCTCCTCCACTTCCTCCTCCTCCTCCTTGGCCGACGGAAACGGTGACAGTAACGGTAACGGAGATGAGCTCAACGAGGA
>Ga0325402_1005012_pt1 | contig 12323 bp, 4 predicted proteins | sample PopdelMetagenome_22_FD_207212 | JGI IMG/M metagenome (GOLD analysis project Ga0325402, IMG submission 207212) | Populus deltoides microbial communities from Bellville, Georgia, United States - Xylem-PdKOR-R3 | ecosystem: Host-associated > Plants > Phyllosphere > Stem > Wood/Secondary xylem...
GTTGCTGGTTTGTATTATTTGCGGCATCCTAGGTTTAGAAGCAAGCTACCTTCTGTGCCCAGCAATTTCTTCAAGAGATTGCCAGCTCGAACGGACAGCTTGCTGTAATACTGCAAGTAGAGCTTGGTCTAATTTAACAAATTCCTTATTTTCCGTTACCCTAATCGCTTCTTGTTCGAGTTATATAATGGTGTTTTGTTTACAGTAATACAATTCAAATTTTTGAGATTTTAATGAAATTTTATATTTGTAATTATTTTAAGTGTTAAAAATTAAAATTTAAATGGAATTTAATCTTAAAAATCTCAAAATTACGATTCTAAATATAATAAATTTAATATTAAAATTGATTTTTTTTAAATACCCATAAAAGATTTTCGAAGAAATAAAATAAAATAAAATAAAATTTTATTTCTTCGAGTTATAGTATACCAAGTACCAACTGCATCTTTATGATTGATTTATATACCCTCAAACAGAAATTCTGCTCCCCTGTTCCTACTTCCACTCGCCATGCTATCATTGCGAGAAAGCTAGTGGAATTGATGGGCTTCCCTTTCCAATTTGCATTGTGATTTTGAGCGAGAAGCTATAAAAAACCAAGAAAGAGTTCACCTAGCAAGGTACAAGGGACTGCGGAGAAACAGAGAGAACTAGCCAGCAGCGTAAAGGCAAATGGCAGGAGATCGTTCTTCATTTTTTTAATTTATGAAAGGATTGTTCCTCTAGAAACCGAACAGTATCACATTGAAGTGCGAAATTGAGCTTTAAATCAAATGCCAATATCCAACTCCAAACTAAGAAACTCCACAGCATTCAATCGAGAAAAAAATGTCATCAACAGGCAGCTACAGGTTGCCTGAATAGCCACCGTTGACATCATGGATAAACATGCACAGCCCACTAGAGCTGTTTCTCTTAGTCTTATGCATGAGAAGTTTTCAGTTCTGATCCACTTTCGTTGGACAATTCATTGATAAAAGCGCAGCCGTGCCAGGTACCCAACTATTTCATTCAGCTTGAGCTGAGCTGAGCCGAAGCAAAAAATGTTAACAACCCGAGGGAAAAGGGATGTTTTAGATTCACTCAAATAACAGCAAAAGCTACACAACTAACAATTCTAATGAACAAATAACATGAAAAATCTTGCACCAAGAAATGAAAAATGGGAAACAAAAATCAATTGCTGCCTTATACGAGGTTCATGTAGCTGTCTATTGCCAAAAACACTAGAAGAGTGCATCTGCTAAGATAAAGTTCAAACAAAATACAATTAAAAAGTAGCTCAAGAGAAACGATCCTAAATTTTTCTTTCAAAACACAAGCTCGTGAGGCTTCATTCCATCCTTGAGAGAAAACCTTGCGCCCAAGTATGCTTTCAATTCTGGAACACTCTCAATTGATTTAATGACTTGCGCATCCACTAACTTCTGGTCATCCTTCTTTTCTTGTGGGAGTGCATTCTCACCCTGCAACATGGGATGAAATTATAATAAATTTCTGAATGGACAAGATGAGAAAATACAATAGAACATAACCAAATCTAACTAATGACCACTTGCAAAACCCACCTCTTTCTCTCCCTCAAAGAAGTTGCCCTCTCCTTTCTTCTTCTTCTTCTCAGCCTTCTTGGCAAAATATTTGTCATCGAACTTCTCCACATTAACCCCAGAGATGTCAACCTTGGTGGAAGTTGCAATCAAATAAGATTGGTTGACTCTCCTAAGAGGAACACCGTTGATCTTAAATGGGCCTGCAGCAAACAGAAAAAATCATCCACGTTACAACAGCATACTAAGTCTAAGACCTTACAAAACAAATTACATCGCAAAATTTTACAAATCCAAAACCATCCAAGCCAAGTCATATCACTAAATTTCCATTTCAAAACAGCATAGAACATCAACCAAGTAAATAACCAAGCACTGATGCGAGCATAATCACAGATCCAAATTTCAGGTCACTAGCTTTAAGATGATGAATAAAATAATTTCTTTCGCCCAACAAAAACAGTAATGCACAAGCCCACTAAAGCACCGGCACGACAGTCAGTATAAATTAAGCAGGTAGATGTCATTGTCATACAAGAAAAAACATAAAAATGATGAAAGGGAATAAAAAAATCAAGCTAACCAGTGACAAGAAGCAACCCAGAAGTCAGTTGCTTGAGAAACACAACTCTCTTGCCCTTGAACCTTCCAGCAAGAATGATCAACACAGTCCCAGGAGTAATACTATCCCTACAACACCATAGAAAAAGCAAATAAAATAACAGATTACAACATTACTTAAATCACATTGCTAAGAATTTAGCAGCCAAAACTATCTGTAAATCAACAGCCTTTCTCACACGATAAATCTCTTGTAATTCAAAATGAAATATTCAATAGAAAACACAACCAAAACCCCATTCTAATACAGAAGCATACTCAAAAAGAAAAATTACAAAATCGATTAAAAGATTTAAGAACTCAAAAGAATGAATTCATAAAGAAAGCGACATGGATAAAAGTGGATACCTGAGCTTGGTGGGCTTCGGCTTGCGCTTGTTAGGCAATGGCTTCTTGACATCATCAGCTGGGTAAAACTTAGGTGGCTTCTCGGCAGAGGCAGGGGCTTTAGCTTTAGGGGCATGTTTAGGGAAAACACCGCCGTTTTTGGCCTTGATAGCCCACAAACCTCTCTTGTGGTACATCTGCGACCTCGAGTACTTGCCGATTCCTCGGACTAGATCCGGGTTTCTGGTTACCTGTGGTGTCTTCCTGGGAGCCATTGATTCAGATTGAGGGTCTCTGTCTGTGAAAAAATGGCCACAAACCCTGGTGGAGAGGATTTAGAGCAATTATATATGCGATGTTTTATATAGGAAGAGAAATGGGAGTGTCAGTGAGAAAAAAAAACCCTAGAAACCCTAATTCCGATAATTGGGTTTCGGGCTTGGATTCGGGTTGTGTGTGGTTTATTTCTACCCTTGGGTGGGCCTGTGTGGTTACTGATGTTTGGTCTTGAAATTATTTGGATAAAATATATTTTTTAATTATAGAAAAAGTTATTTGGTTCGTCAAATAGGTTATAATTTTTGTGTTTGATCTTATCTATATAATTATGTTTCAAATATTAATTTTATAAAAGCTATAATAATATGTTTTTTATTTATAAAAACTTGTTTTTTTATTTATTTTGCATGGAAAAAATCTATCTTACAGCAACTTTAATCAAACATATATTTTTAAAACCATAATTAAAGTTATTTTTATTAAATATATTTTTAAAAAATTTTATAATTTTAAATTTTATAATTCTTCTATCAAGTCAAATTTTTGTATTTTTTATTATAAAGTTTCCTTTAAAAAAGTTTAATCATGAATCTAGGATTGTGTTATTAGTTTTTTATTTATTTGATAGTAAGGGTTATTTTTAAATTAGTTTGTGAATCAATTAATATTAAATTTTATTTTTAAATAATTTTAAATGAAAATTTCAACATAAATTTGATAGATACTAATTTCTTTATTTAAATTTTAAAAGTTAGAAAAACAAATATATTTTCCTAATATTAAATAGTGTTATTATATTTATCAATTGATAATGTTTAGTTATTGTTTTGAGATATAAGAAACATAGATAGTGATGATAGATGAGACATGTTTTCCAATATTTTTTATTTTAAAAATACATAAATTCATTTAAAAAATTATCATATGAATATATCTATTTTATATCTCTAATTGTATCTTTATCTAAATAAACATAAATCTCCATTGTTTTCATCTTTCATGTCTTAAAACAATAAACAAAGGCTATTATTATATGTCAGGCTCATTTTACTTATTCATTTATTATTCTTGTAATAAAAATTAATAAAAAAATAAAAATAAAATATCATTTTCATAACCATAGCCACTAAATAACATAAGTTGTTATATCATCATATCATATCATATTATAGTCTTCATTTAATTTTAAAAAGCCAAGTATTAAACTAATGTGAATTTTTTCAAATTAAAAAGAAATATATAAGAAATTAACTTTGAAATTAACAAATAAAAAAATGTAACATATATCAAATTAAAATTCAATCTTTCAATGGCAAGTTGGTAAACTGACACCCAACTAACAAGATATGTTATCCGTTAGTTCTACTCTCAACTACAAAACCCTCTCATTCCCTTCTATTCGACCAAGAAAAATATTTAATAAAAAATAGTAACAATATCTTATTTTACTATGCTATTACCCACATCTAAAAACTAATTCTTTCAACAAACTAGTCAAAATCCACTTTCAAATCCTTAAACTAGCAACTAATTTTAACCATTTCCTTAAACTCACACATTTATCTAATATTTTAAACCCTAAAGCCCCTAAAAAACTCCTTACAGCAACGAAAGAAACAAAACTAGTTTTTTTAGCAGATCCTTCCTCGAAAGCTACTAAAAGGTTGTATCTCGAAAATATTCCAAGAACTATAACTTATAAAGAGCTTATAAAGATTGTTGAAGAGCATGGTGCTACTGAGAAAAAAAGTAAGGTAATTTATGAACTAATTAATTTGTATTTCTGATAAATTATTTTTGTGCTTTAAGAAAGCTTAAACCTAATATAGGGTTTTAACCTATTATAACATAGGTTTGGTAGCTTTGTACTTAGATCTGGCAAATTGTCAAACCTAATACATTTGAGTTCACCTTTGAGCTGAACCTAAGACGTCGTAGGTTAGGCAAGTTGTCGGAAATAATACATTTGGATTCACCCTTGAGCTAAGCTTAAGGTATTGTGGGTCTGGCATACTGTCAAACCTAATATATTTAGGTTCAACCTTGAGGTGAACCCAAGGTACTATGAATTAGGCGTACTGCTGCTGCTAGATCCAATAAACTTGGGTACACTTTTGAAGTGAACTCAAGGTAACATGGGTCTGACAAATTATCAGACCTAATATATTTAGGTTTATCCTTTAGGTAAACCTAAGGCATCATGAATCTAGTATGTTGACAAATCGAATATACTTGGATTCAACCTTGAGGTAAACCCGAAGACATCATGGGTCTAGAAAAGTGTCAGATCAAATGTATTTGGGTTCAGTCGTGAGTTGAACCCAAGGTACTGTGGGTCTGAGGGACTATCAAACCCATCTCATCTGAGTTTGGCTACATGTTAGGTCCAATAGATCTCAGAGATCCATGACTATGGGCTTTTTTTAGGACATGACCTATTCGTACCATAAATATTCATCATCCTATGTTAATAGACGTATAAAAGGTCTCCCTAGGAGCCTACTATATTTCCACCTTATTAATGCTTATTAATAATCTATAAGGGATATTTATCTTTTATTAATTATGTGTAAGGAATATTTATCATTCATTAATGTTGTCAGGCAGAAATAACTCTTCAGTCCCTCTTAACTTCATCAAAATGACAAGGTTCAAGGAGTATAAATACATATTGAACCATCTAGGTAAAAGGTTAATAACTTTTCCTATTTTAAAAGCTTATATATCTTATAGTATCAATAACACTAAAAACAAGAACAAACACTCTTGTTCTTGGAATTTAAAGCTCTTTCTTTCATTTATTGTATTTTCCATTTAAAGTTATTAACTTTATAATCATAAGGCCTTTAAATCCCCTCGATATAAACTGTTTTTGCAGGTACTAAAACTTTCATTGTTAAATTTATACTTCCTGTTATAAGGAGAATGAAATTAATGACATAAATATTTTATTAACCATTATCCAAACACCAAATATCATGTTCCTTGAACACATTGGATTCTGAGATATCAACATGAACCAACAATGTTTTGATAGGCGTTGTTATGCTTTAAAGCATGGATGTTGGATGGATAAGGAGCTATGTGGAGCTATATTAGCATGGAACACATGTTGATTTTATTCCTTTATGGAAGTTTATAGTTATTATCGAATAAATCAGACAATTCTTAATTTATTTTTTTTTGTTGTTTAGGATTGAAATTTGATGTGGTTTGTTTTTTCTTTGGGAAAACTTTGAAAGGATTTCAGCTAAGCATTAAAAAGGAATGTTTGATATTTTTTTCTAGAATTAATGTAATTAACTTCGGTTTATATTATTGTTATAGCATGTTGTTTGATTATTTTGCCTTATTTTTTTTAATTGAGGTTGCTGATTCAATCAAACTGTGATTTTTTTATATTAGCCATTAGGTTGTTTGAACTTGATTTACATGTCAAGAAATAATAATAGAAAAAAAATGTGATATTTTTCAGCAAACATCCTTTTATAAATTCCTTTTTCCAGGTCAAAAATATATGTTGAGATAAATCCCAACTAACTGGAAAAGTATCAAAATAATGTCTGATCATTAATTTGTGTACAAAATCATAAAATAGACAGGAGATCCCTTCTTTAAAGCACTTCACAGAAAGCAACTTCTGGACAAGCAGTTACCTTTTTCTTTTTAGTTCCCCCCTAACAAGTCATTGAGCCTTATCTCATAATACATTCCACAAAGGATGAATCTATCATCCACCAAATCTTGTGACATAACCATTGATATTGAATACTTCTATAACCAATTTTGGATATGTTTCGACCTTGATTTTTATATTAGCAATCAGTCCCTCCTTTAATCATTTTTTCAGTGTTTCTACATCAAGCAACCATCATTCCCTCACTACTTTCTTCTGTCAAGCAACTTTTTATTGCTTTATCATGTAAATTCATTATATTCCTCTTCTTGCTAATATTATTGTCAAAAGGATAAATATGACATGCTATCACCTTGTGAAGACGTGTCAATTTTTCCTTTTTATATGCCACTGGACGTTTTATCAGTTGTATCCATGGATTAGAAATAGCTAAATGGTAATACTAGAACTTTAATGAAAAATTTAAAATAAGCAATCTAAATTTAACTTGTTGGAATGAAAGTGAGAAGAGAGGATGCAATTATGTGTATGGGCACATGTCTGAACCTTTACGCTTGTATATGAGTATAACTTCATTACAGGTTATGCATGCTAGTATCTAGTATTTCATTATAGTTTAGTTGAAACTATGGGCATCTCTTCTATCATTTGCAATCCTTTTTTAAGCTTCAAACATAATTCTGGTACTCCTAATAAGAGTAAAATGTATTAGGATGCCTATTCTCTATATAACTTATCTTCTTGTTTTCTTAATATGTTATGTATAATAAGTACTTAGGTAGGAGTCGTTGACTCATATTTGTCATGATGAAAACTGTTGAGGATGCAAATGTTGTGATTAAAAAACTAAATGGCATTGTAAGCGTTACTTCTTCTTTGTCTTGTTATAAGTGCAATAAGATATTTTGTCATTATCGATGTCATTTATCTCTATAAATGACTTCATAATTATTGTGTCGCACGTGTGCGGCGTCGCGGCAATCGTCCACCCTCATGTAAGGATATATATCTGGTAAATGTGGGGAGACAAGGAAATCTTTGTCTCTTAGCGGTAAAAAAAAATGGAATGGGAGTCGCCACCTAGTATTATGGTCACTAGGAACCCTAACTGGTCTCAGAGATCAGGTACAAAGACTGGTTGCGTAAAGGGAAGGTATTAGCACCCCAAATACGCCCTACCTAAGGTAAGCTGCATTGTTTTATTTGTCTAATCAAAATCTAAGGTTTGGTCATGTTTTCTACTTGTTGGTCCTATCTATCTAAGATTCAAGAAAAGCCCTCCTCAATAAGGAGGTTCTTATCTTTAAGGAGTAAAACCTAACCGTTCTAATATCTATAAAAGCACTATTGTTTTAAGATCAGGAATATGGATTACATGTAATATCGTATCCCGGATACTAAAAGACAAACAAAATAAAATTTTTGTTATTTTTGAAATTTTGGCCAATGTTCTCTTGACTTTAATAAACTAGTTATTAAAGCCAAAACGAATACTAAAACATTGTTTTTTTTTTTTGTATAAAAAAAACACAATATGATTTTTTTAACTTTGAGACACTTGGCCGTATGCACAAAAATATTTTTTCTTTTTTTTTAATTTTTTTGTATTTTTTAGAAGTTTTGACAAAAACCGGGTATTTTAATATCGAATTTTGTATTTTTAGCAACATAAAAAATATTGCTTGATATTAATCAAAATAACATAAAAAATACGCGGGAAACTTGTAAAATTACAAACAAATATTTTTGAATTTTTCTTTTAACAAAAAAAAGTAAAATAAAAAAACTGGGCCGGATCTGGCCCAATCATCCTGGGCTGGCCTGACCCGGCCCATATACTGTGGGCTGGACTCAGCCTAGCCGCGTGGGCTGGGCTGATGTTCCAGCCCATAACCTGTAAAGGGGCTGGTTGCTGTGCTGCGCACAGTAACCAGTAAAATATAATTAGCTAGTTACTGTGCACAGCACAGTAACTAGCTAATTAATCTTCATTTGCTGCAGAACGTAAACGTTCTGCATGCAAATGAAGCTGAAGCGAAAAAAACGACAGGGAAGGGGAGAAAGTTACCTGGAGCGGTGGCAACGCTGGCGGCAGCGGACGCGGCAGGGGTGGTGGTGAAGGCGGCGGCTGTTCTCTTTCCTTCTCTCCTGTCTCCTCTGTTTCTCTTCTCAACCGCCCTCTCCTCTGCCTTTTTTCGTTATCTGCTCTTCTTCTCCTCTGTCCCTTCGTGGGTGTAGTGGCGGTTGGAGATGGCAGTGTCTGCGGCGGTCAGGTGGCGTGCTGTGGCGGTGGAGAGGAAGCACAGTGGCAGCTGCGGTGGCTCTTCTTCTCTGGTATATATTTTTTTTCTCTGTCACTCCCCTTTCTCTCCTCTGCCTCCTTTGATGGCTTCCCTTTCTCTTTCAAAAAAACTGTCTCCTCTCTCGGTCTCCCTCCCTTTTCTTTTCTCCCCTCTAATTTCTAGCGTTTCGGTCTGCTTCTCTTCACTCCTTTCTCTCAAAAAAACCCTGCTCTTTCTCTCTTTCGGTCTCACCTCTTTTTCTCTCCAAGAAAACTGTCGGTCTCTCCCTCTCGGTCTACCTCACTTTCCCTTTCAAACGAAAACGTTCCAGCTCCCCTCTTCCCCTCTTCCCTTCTTTTCCTGCACTCCCTCTGTATTTATAGGCAGAGGGAGAGAGGGCCACCCTGCCCTGTCCTCTCATGGCAGGGCATGGTGGCATGCATGGGGGCGGCTACTGCACAGCCGCCCCTGCCTCTGTAGGGCATGGCCCTTTTGCGTGAGGACGTGGTGGTGTCAGTAAAGGGACAAGTCGGGGCGTTGGTTTTTTGGGTTTTGGGAAAGAGAGAAAGGATAAAAAAATGGGAGGGAAAATGCTTCTTCTTCCCCTATTCTCTGCGTGTCTAGGGGAAGAAGAAGGCTTGGTGCTGTTCAAAACAGCACCGTTTGCTTCCTTTCTTTTTTTAGTGAAACGCATGAAACAGTGCTGTTTTGACTAAAACATGCCGTTTCATTTAAACGAAAACTGGCACCAAAAAGGGTTCAATTTCAAATCAACCCTTCACTTTGCGCGCTTTTTCACTATAGTCCTTGGTTTTGGGTTTCTTCAATCGAGTCCCTAATTGGCCACCAGACTTGAATATATATGCAATTAAGCCCCTGATTTGACCAAATCAACTCTCAAAAATTATAATTTGACCTCAGAACTTTAATTTCTTCCAATTAAAACCCAAATTGACTTAAAAATCAATTTTCTTGCGATCAAACCCCCCATAAATTCAATTAAACCTTTAATAAAATTTAATTGAGTCCATAAACATCTGATTTTGTACATTTCTTCCTCAAATAAAATTTTCTTTATCAATAGGACTCTCACCGGTCAATGATATACTGTCAAATTTTAATCTTTGTATTTTTAAACCTCCTCAACCAATTTTTGACCATTTTCTGGACGCTTTGACATCCTCTTTTCACTGCTATTATTTTTTATAATATTTTGATTTTTTTTTATATTTTGTGCAGGGATCCAAAAATGGGTTACAACATATTGAATGACTTTTTATGTTTGTTTTTCATTGCAGGAAATTACAGGCATTGAGATCAAAATAAACGTCATGAAAAAGCCTTTGCAAAAATTAGATTTGTCTTCTCTCTAAGTAGATGAATCTCAATATGTTGAAGGCCCGTATAAGGTTTATGTGGGAAATTTTGCTAAGATAGTAGCAATATATACACTTAAAAAATTTTTCTTTAAGAAAACATATACACTTAAAAAACTAAAGGTTTCATGAATTCTAGGTACCTTAAAATCCAATAAGTTTATGTTTGTAACATTTTCTTTAGAGGACAATGTAGATGGTGCCCTCTCATCTTTTAATAATTTTGTAAGTTACTTGCAATCTTGCTTTATTTAACTAAATGATTTAAGTTTATAAAACATAGAAACTTGTGTTTGCGCTTTGTTCATCTTATGCGTACACTCTCGTCATACATTCTTGTTTATATGTATTTATTTATTGCAAAGGCATCATCATGTATGTTTCTTACTTTCATATCACTAGCCAATCATCAGGATCTTTTAGCTCAATTAGACCATTGTTAAATTGGTTAATGAATCTAATATGATATGTTACCAATTTGATATGATTTTATTCTTATATATTCTTACTTTTATGAGTTGTTAATTATATATTCTTAGGCTTTATCTTATAAGAAATATCATTAACAACTATAATTACTTTTGTGATAAATGTAATCTGAGTGAATGTGTGTGTGTGTGTGTGTGTGTGAGAGAGAGAGAGAGAGAGAGAGAGAGATAAACTATAACATAAAAGGTATGAATAAAATGAAAATCTTTTTATGTTATTTCTTTTTTTTTCATGGTATCAGAGCATGTTCATATTTATCTGTCTCAAATATTCTTTGTTTGAATGGCTTTCTCTAGTTTGGATGATATGGAAAGTTCTATTGTCTCTTCATCATTAAATCTTCTCGATTTCAATTCAAATCAGTGTCTATATTTTGTTCAATTGAATGATTTTGATTATCTTCTTTGGTCAATGGTTATGTCATTAACGCTTGACGGAGAGTCAATAATTAAATTTATTAACAAAAGTAATATTGCTCTTGATGTCAAAAATCCTCAATACAAATTATGGTTGCTAACAATCAGATGGTTCAGTTATAACTGTTCAACACTGTGGAACCAAACATTGCTGAAATCTTTAACTTAACTTTTTATTTTTTTATTTTTATCCTTCAACATTAAGTTGTTCGATAATTAAGCTTCATGATATTATTCAATTTGCTTTTGAACATAGTCACCTAATATCAAGATTGGATCAAAGATTTTGCATCTTGACCTGGGTGGGACCGGATTGAGTTTTGTTTTTTTATCTTTTTAATTTTTTTTAATTTTCATCATTCAATATTTCATTTGCTAGAAACAAAGCTTCAATTTTATTTTTTTTTATAGAATTATCATGTTCTCATTTGATTTATTATAAATTAATATTTGAATTTTTTTTCATGCATTTATTTCTATGAGATTTTCTCAATTTTATATTTATGGTCGTAGAGTTTACAAAGTAACCCGACTTAACTAAGGTTTTTTTTGTTATTATATTTTTTAATTTGTTTTCTATTTCGTCCTCATTATTGAATTATTTCAGCTCATATCAAGTTTTTTATTTAATTTTTTTCTCGTTGTGATTCTTGTATCTTTTTATTTTTTATAATTTTATTTTTATAATTATATTATTTAAATTATCAATTAAACCAATAACTTGAATCTCAAATTTATTTTATTTTAGCATTTTTTTTACATTAATTTTTTTTACCCTAATCATAGTAGATCGCGAGACACAAATCTAAGTGAAAACTATAGCCCTAACCAATCAAATTTCCATGATAAAAGGGGGCGAGACTAATGGACGAAAAGAAGAAGAAGAAGAAAAATTAGCACCTTGGGTGGCTACGTGCGATACGGATCATGATGGTCCTACCATCATAAAACTTCTAATTTCTTTTTGTGAGATGGATGAGCGTTGACAAAGCTGAACAAACAAACAACTGTGTACCATTGATCAGAGGCGGCTGTAATCCAAGCCGTCCATTATTCCCTTGCTAAACGCGCCCATCTCCACGTTTTGTTTTAACTTGGCGCGCGTTTTCCCTCCTCCTTCCAAGCGAGGCTTACATTATCGTAAATTAACATATAGATAATATAGAAAGTCGAATCTAAGTATCTCCCCTCCTCTCTTATATATTAAATCTCCTCCTCTACCCTCTAATTCTTCACAGCTTAAATTATACATCGATCAAAAAAAGAATTCAGATATTTTGGTCTTGGATATACTCAAGAGAGAGACGTAACAGACGATCGGAGATGGCAAATTACGCACCGGGAAA
>Ga0325402_1005014_pt1 | contig 12320 bp, 4 predicted proteins | sample PopdelMetagenome_22_FD_207212 | JGI IMG/M metagenome (GOLD analysis project Ga0325402, IMG submission 207212) | Populus deltoides microbial communities from Bellville, Georgia, United States - Xylem-PdKOR-R3 | ecosystem: Host-associated > Plants > Phyllosphere > Stem > Wood/Secondary xylem...
TAGAATTAGTTAAGGTATATATAAACTGATCCAGATATCCATATTAATAAAAATAAATAAATAAATACTCAAGCGAACTTCATAATATTTCACACACTTACCATATCTTTGCCACCTGCTTAACTCCCATCGGTATGGAGTATGGTTTCTTAGCTCATCCTTCGATTTATAATACAAAAATTTCCATGCATCATTAATGAAGTGATGAAAAACAACTAGAGTGTCTATTTAATAATGAATATTGAAAAACAATTTATGTTTATTTGTTCGTAGCCCAGGATAAAAAAGATTCCTGGCTCCGCCCTTGCATACCATCTACTCCATTGTAAGAATGGTACTTTAGGATTTGAATACCTTTTAAGAGCCATGCATGATGCATCTCTTGGTCAAGAAAATTTCTTATAACATCTAAGAAAAACTCATTTTTCCAGGTGATTTACTGTTTCTTCTATTGTTGACTTACTGTTTGCTTCTTCTTCTTCTTTTCCCGATGTTTGAGGGTTTTTTTTTTATTTCCATGTTTTTGTTTAATTAGATCCTTTTATATTTGGTTGGCTTAACTTAGTATGGGTTTTCATTGTGAAAGAAAAACAAAAAAACCTCAAAATTTAGGTTGACACTCGATTTTAAAAAAAATTATTTTGATTTTTTAATTTTCAAACGATTAAAATTAAAGGAACTACAATTAAAGATTGACAGAAAAACTAATTTTTTTTAGTCTAGTTGAAGAAATTTCATGTGTGTGAAAGGAGAGACAGACAAAAAAAAATAAAAAAAAATAGTTGTTGGAATCACACCGAGCCTCCATTTTAGACAAGTGCCTCCTTTAAGGAATGATGATGTCACTATAATTCCATCGACACCAAAGAAGATCTTCTTTGGAGGCTGTTTGAGTCCTCACATGCTATCCAAAGCTCCACAGCAGTTTTCACTCGCTGGTGCATGGTTTGCACACGCCAGCCTTTTATCTTTATCTTTGTTCACTTTAATCCTTGAATTTATAACGTCTCAATTGAATCTTGATTTTGAATCCACCCAACACCCAAACTCTTTTCTTTTAATTTAGTTCATGGTTTTCTAAGACATCTTTAATTGAATTTTGGATTTCATTCAATTTGAGTCCAATGAAAGCCTTGGGAGGGAAAAAAAAAAGAAAAAAAAAGAAATAGTTACCCCACTGGTTAGCGTATTATGTCCATGTTTTGGATCATAATTTTAACAATTAACCCGGATTGTATAGGGTTGATCAAATGTATCACTGTCTCATTATAAAAGAAATATTACCCTGAAATCAAATCAATTTAAATCTTAATTAGATAAAAAAATCATTTGAAAAAACTAATCTTTTTTTAATAGCATATGTTACTCGGTTTATTTTAGTAAGCACAAACAATTATATTTCATTGCACAACCTTAGTTTTCGTACACGTTATTTTTTGGCTTTGTATAAAAAAAAATTCTCAAATCTGCAGGGAATCACGTAACAAGTAACTAGTTTTTGCTCAATTCCCAAGTAGTTGACATTGTCTACTTCTGACATTATTGATCAATGATTTATATAAATTGTTCACTCACTGCAATTAATAAAATTATTTCCTTCTTTTATTCTGAATCTGTATAAAGTATTCATCAATAGTAATATTGATCAATGATTTATTGGGTAATTTTTTGTTATTTAATTTGCAAGATTTAAATTTCTAATGTACCTAATTTTATTTAAAATAGAAAACAAACATCAAAGGAGCAGTCAAATGTGCTTTAAGATGTTTTTAAAGCTATTTTATTTATAAAAAAAACCGAAAAACTTAGTGGATTAGGGTTTTTTTTTTTTTAATTGTGTTGCTTCACTTGATTAATGATATTGAAAAGAAAGTCAATTTTATTAAATTAATCAGTCGTCTGATCAGCAATGAAGGTGCTAACCAGCTAGCACACCACGTGGGATGTCACATTTTCCCTTGTTTAATAAAAACTTTACTGCTTGTTAATTCAGCCATTTAATTATTGTGTATTCGATTGCGTCATATGTTCCTTCCTTGTGAGGTTAATCAATCATGTTCCCTCTCTCTCAAATTTCTATTTGTTCATCTAAAAAATCATAATGTGAGAGTTGATTTACTTCATATCTTGTTTGAAATTAAATTACTTGCTGAATTAAATTCATTAAGTAAATTTAAATTCAATTAATAGTCTATTATGATTTTTATATTTGAAATAAAATACTAAAACATATAATTGAGTTCAATTATACTATTTATAATGCATGCAAAAATAAATTGAAATAGCAATTTTAATTATTTTTTTATTAATTTAAAAAAAAATTGTTACAAAAATACCCATCATTCATGCATAATTGGCTAAGTACAACAAAAGAAGAAGAAGAAAAAGAAATGAAAGATTCCAGCAAAAACCAACAAAAATAAAAGATAAAAAAATAAAATGAAAGATTAATTACATGCCTTATGAGGTGATAAGATATAAACTATGGCTTCAGTTTTTCCTCTTTGTTATCGACCAAAACAAGTGTGTAAATACATCAAATGAATAACATAGAATTGTTCAAGATCCTATAATTAAACTAGGAGGTTGTTACAAACAGAATCTTATACCTAGAAAAGACAGCTAAGTATATTTGAATAATGCAATCTGATACCTACAAGGAGGACTAAGTCAAGTAGTTAAGGACTAAGTGATGCGAATCTCGTGATCACGTGGTCACGCAACCCACACGCAAAGACATCAATTCTTGAAAAGTCAAGTAAATCAGGTTTGATATGAGTGTGACACAAAGATAACTTGTATCTAGACACTAACACTATTGAAAACGAAAACCCCTACCCAATAAATATTGATTCGCGAACGAGAAGCATAAGGCTAACGCCACAAAGTCAGTTGTTCTTTGATAAGTCGTTTTTCTATTCTTTAGAGAACCAAGTAAGGGAGATTATCTCACCAACACACATACAAAGTACGTCAAATAAGAAGTTTTATTAATTTGAATTGTCTAACTTACATGTCTAGTATGTCTTTATTTATACTGACTTTAGACTTAAATAAACCCTAATGGATCCCTCTTAGGTGGACTTATATGAGGCCTTACAATTGACCCAAATAAGTAATAATAACCCAAAGACTAAGAACAAAATAACAAAAATAATAAAAATCTGAAAATTACTATCCTAAATATGTTAGAATCAGATTTGTCACCATTAAAAAGTCCCAAGTACACTAGGAAATTTGATCTGAAGGTAGAATTAATTCTGAAGTTTTCTTTCTTTGTTATAGCTAGGATGAATAAGGAATTCTTGTAAGAAAAGGATTCTGTAACATTTATGAATCCTGTCACACTTAGAAACTATGTTGCAGCATATTAAAAATCTTTGTAGAGCTAAAAGATTCCCAAAATAACCTGTCATGCCCTTGTAGGGAAAGAATCCTTGCCAAATAGAAAGTCCATAAGTTCAAAGAAAGTAAATAATAAAATTCATACAGCCTTTATTGACCAATATTGCAATGCCATCCTGAACTCAATGATACGATCCAGGCAAAAAAAAAAAAAATCAGATTTGGATTTTGATGTAAGATGCACCATTGTCCAATTTCACGGCAACAGTCATAATTCTCAATCCAACCATTGATGGGGCTGAAATGTTATGTGGAGTCTCCTGACATGTTGTCCTATCTTGGGTTAAAATTTCAGGTCAATCAGAGTTCGAGAAGGCATCGCAATTCTAGTTAATAGAGGATGTACGAATTTTGTTATTTACTTCTTTTTTACTTGTGGACTTGCTATTTGGTTAGGATTCTTTTCCTACAAGACTGTGACAGCTTGTTTTGGGAATCTCCTTGTTCTACAAGGATCTTTAATGGGCTGCAATATAGTTTTCAAGTGTGGCAAGGATTTATCAATATTTCAGAATCCTTTTCTTATAAGGATTTCTTATTCATCCTAGCTACAACAAGAAAAGAAGACTTTAGAATTAATTCTACCTTTAGATCAGATTTCCTAGTCTAATTGGAACTTCTTAAGGGTGACAAATCTTATTATAGCATATTTAGGATAGTAATTTTTGGATTTTTATTATTTTCTTTTTAGTCTTTGGGTTATTATTACTTATTTGGGTCAATTGTAAGTGGGCCTCATATAAGTCCACCTAAGGGGGATCCATTAGGGTTTATTTGAGTCTAGAGTTAGTATAAATAAAGGCATAACCAGACATGTAAGTTACATAATTTTCAGATTAATAAACTTCTTTTACTGTACTTGTTGTGTGTTAATGGAATAATCACCCTTCCTTGGTTTTCTAAAGAACTAAAAAATGATTTATCGAAGAATAATTGACTTCGTGATGTCATCCTTATACTTCTCGTTTGCAAATTAATATTCATTGGATAGGGGTTTTAATTTCCAATAGTTCTGATGCCTAGGTACAAGTTATCTTTGTGTCACACTCCTATCAAACCTGATTTACATGGCTTTCCAGAAATTGGTGTCTTTGCATGTGGGTTGCACGACCACATGATCACAAGATTGACATCACTAAGTCCCTCTATTATGTCTCATCAAGATGGATTTCAGGAGAGAACTCCAATCCTATACTTGAGTTGAAGAAAACATTATCGTGAAAGAGGTTTTGTGAGAGCATCAACAAGTTAATCTTTAGAAGAGACATGAGCAACATGAAGAGCACCATTTTGAACTTGATCCCAAAAAAATAAAAGTTTATTGCAATATGCTTCATGCGGAAATGAAAAATTGGATTGGAACAGAGTTAGGTTGCTCCAATATTATCATAATAGATAAAAAAAATACAATTAAGTTCAACAACAGTATTTGCAGTAGAGTGATACTCTGCCTTAGTAGAGGATTTAACAACAGTTTATTGCTTTATAGAACTACAGGATAGTAGATTCTTACCAGGATAAACAACATAGACACTTGTTGAGCAAAAAAAATCCTTCTCTCCTGCCCAATCATCATTAGAAAAAGCATGCAAATTGATAGAAGAGTCATTGTAGATTTGTAAACTATCATTAATTGTGCCTCCAATAAGATAACGCAATAGCCGTTTTTACAAAGGACCAATGTTTTGTTGTTAGGCAGTGCATTTATTATGGCAGCTTGTTAATAAAAAATGTTATGTCTGGTCTTTTTATTAGCAAATATTGGAGGCTCCCAACTACCTAATAATATTCAGTTGGATCAGACAAAGAGGATCTTAAGTTTTACATAAAAATAGGACTGGTTGGTATGAAAGTAAGAACAGTCTTGGCCTCTTGCATCTTGGTTTGAGTTAGAAGATCTATGATGTAACGTCTGTGTGAGAGTAACAAGCCATGTTTTTTGGAGCAACTTCTACACCCAAAAATATTGTGAGTTATCAAATATCTTTGATGGGAAATCATTGAGCTAGAGTGTCAATAAATTGTTTGACTTTGGTAACATTTGTCTCCTGTGAGAATTAAATCATCCACATAAACAAGGAGATACATGATGTAGTCATTAGCATGAAAGACAAATAAAGAGGTATCCTTATATAAATTTTGAAATCCAAACTAAAGTACAAAGGTTCATAGCTCTTGGTACCATGCCCAAAAGGCTTGTTTTAGGCCATAAATTGCTTTTCTGAGTTTGCAGACATATGAGGGGTTGTCTTTATCAACAAATCCTAGTGGTTATAACATGTAGACATTCTCTGAAAGGTGACCTTAAAGAAAGGCATTGATTACATCAAGTTGTCTTAAGGACCAACCATGACTCATAGTCATACTGATAACAAGTTGAACAGTGGTTGGTTTTGTAACTGGACTGAATGTGTCATAGTAGTCTATTCCAGAGCGTTGGTGGAAACCTTTTTCAACCAAACAAGTTTTGAACTTGTCAACAGAACCATCAGATTTATGTTTAGTTAAAAAAATTCACTTGCAACCAACAAGATTGTGACTTGTAGCTGGGGGAACTAGAACTCATAGGCCATTCTTTACTAGAGCATCATACTCCTTAGACATGGTTTAACGTAATTTATGATCTTTGAGGGCTTGGGTCATTGTGGTTGGTTCAGGGTCTCTACCTTTTGTTAATTGGGTGTGTAGATTTATTTTTGTGAGAGGTTTATGAATATTGTTTTTGGCTCTAGTAGTTAAAGAGTGGGTAGGTTATGGATGAGGCATAAACAAGTCTATCTGTTATAATGGTTGTCAGAAAGTATTGATATTGGCAGATTCATGTGGTGGTGGTTGAGTAGATGTGCCAGTCAGGACTAGTATGGGTTAGACTTCACTAGAGAATTGTTGTAGAGCTTCCACTGCAGATGGCAGATGGAGTAATAGTACCAAGGACGAGGATGAGATTCAAAGTGGCGAGGGAGTTTGATTGGGGATGAGAGGAATGAACAGAGATATGAGTGAAAGGAAATACAGATTCAAGAAATCTGACATGCATAGAGACATATATTTTAGAGATGGATGGATCAAGACAGGAATAGGCACTCTGAGTTAAAGAATATTCAAGGAATACACATGGTTTGGATCGATTGTCTAGTTTATTGGTTGCGTATGGTCTTAAGTCAGGGATAGCATAAACAACCAAAGATTTTTAATTTTGAGTAATTAGGAGTTGTTTTTTTTTTTAAAAAAAAAAACTTCATATAGAAATGAAAGGTTTTAGTGTGGGTGTTGGCAAACAATTTATCAAATAGACTGTTGTAGCTAAGGGATAAGTCTAATAACTTAAAAGAAAAGAGGCATGTGATGGTAATGCTTATCCAATTTCTATAATATGAAGATGTCTCCTTTCTAAAAAAACCATTGTGTTTAGGTGTGTGAGGTGATGTAGTGAGATGAGAAATACCATTTTTTGAAAGGAAATGGGATAGAGCAATATATTCACCATCATTGTTAGAGTAAAATGTTTTTATTGTTTTATCAAAGTGTTTTTCAACAATGGCTTTAAATTTAATTAAAATGGTTTTGACTTCTGACTTTTGTTTAAGAAGATAGAACCAAATATATCTGGTGAAATGATACACAAAAATCACATAATATTTAAAGCCATCATTTGATATAATTGGAGAAGTCCAAACATCAGAAAAGCCATTTTCAAAAGGTTGAGAAGAAATAATTATGGATTAAGAAAATGATAATTTGTGGCTTTTATTATATAAACAAGCATTACATGAAAAGTTAGAGGAAGAAGAGAAACCAAGATTATTGTTGGAAACAATCTGTTTCAGAATGGGAAAAGCTGGGTGTCCTAATCGATGATGACACTCGGATAAAGTTGTTGTGATGCTTGAAAAAAAGTAATGGTGGAGATACTGACCACTCATAAACATCATCTTTAGTTTGGCCCTTCAAAAGTGTTGTCCCCGTGTGAATTTTCTTTATAAGAAAATCAGTGAGTAAGAATTCAATTGAGACATTATTTGAGATTTAAAATTAAGAAATTGAAATGAGATTTTTTTTTTATAGTAGGAACACACAAGACATTATTCAATTGAAAAGTGTTATGAGATGTTTTGAGAGAGGAAGAAACTGTATGAGTAATGGAGAGACCCAAGCCATCTTCGATCATAATGTCATCTGATTCGTTGTATGGAGTATGCATAGAAAGATTGTTTAGATCAGCTGTAACATGGTGAGAGGCGCCACTGTCCAAGAGCCAAGGTTCATTGATGTGATTATTGGTATCATAATGAGCCTTTGGTTGCCATGGAGAAGCAGGTTTATTGATCAAAGTAGTGGGATTGCTATTAGATGTTTGAACTGGGACTAGCTGAAATGAAGGACATCGTTTTGTTGTATGACCTTGTATCTTACAGATTTAGCAGTAACCCAGGTATGGTCGAGATGAACGAGTTTCTTGATACCTATTTTATGTTGTGGGTTGTTTGTTGTTTTGTGTTGTATGATACCTACTAGATTGGCTGTTGGAGGGATGCCATGAATGATTGTTGTTGTTTGAGGATGCAGGTGGGCGCTAGTTATTCTTGCTCGTGGGATTAGCAATGGTAGGAAAATAAAATGGTTCTGGTTTTGTGGTGAGCGCCGAAGCTTCAAAATTGAGCAGTTTTTCATACAGATCCTCAAAGGTTATAAATGTGTCTGTAGCCTGGATAGCACGTGTTAGTTCTTTATATTCATCGCCAAGTCCATCAAGTATCTTGTCTGTGAGGTCTTCTACATCAAGTGGTGCGCCAAGAAGGGCAAGTTCATCAGCTTTTGCTTTTATAAGTTGCAGGAACATTGTGACACTATCAGAGCCTTTGGTGATCATCTTGAGTTGGCCCTTGGCCTATTTGATGCGTCCATGAGAAGGCATGGCATAGGTGGTGGCCAAGATAATCCATGCTTCTTGAGCAGTCGTGGCTTGAGTAATGAATAGTATGATAGTTTGGGAGATGGAGCCAATGATGGCATTCAAGATTAATTTGTCTTGTCATATCCAGAGAATGTGAGTAGGGTTTGATCTAGTTATGTTATTTTGTGTAAGAGTGGCTGAGGGACGAGGCTGTGAGCCATCAATATAGCCTAAGAGATCATAGCCAATAAAACACGTTTAAAATTGTAGCTTCCAAGAGGTGTAATTGCTGGAAATGAGTTTTAGAGGGGTTTAGGTAATAACATTAATGCTGATAAGGGTGTGATGGGATTCATTGGTGTTAAGAATAGAGGTTGATAGATTGGCCATGTCTAAAAAAAAAGAAGGAATTTGTTATCTTTTAGTTTTGTTCTAATACCATGATAAGATATAAACTATAACTTCAGTTTTTCCTCTTTGTTATTGACCAAAACAAGTGTATAAATACATCAAATGAATAACATAGAATTATTAAATATCCTCCAAACTAGGAGGTTGTTACAAATAGAATCCTATACCTAAGAAAGACAACTAAGTATATTTGAATAATACAATCTGATATTAACAAGGAGGACTATCAAGTAGTGAAGGACTGAGTCTCTCTATGAAGAGGAGTAAGAATATCTTGATGAGTATTAATGCCAAGTAAAGAAAGATAGGATATAGTGTTGTCAAAGATTTTTTAGGAGGAGAAAAAGAGGGGTAAAAATAGGATTTTTGTTAACATGTGGGGTTTTTTAGAATATTGTTTTCAACGTTAATTTATCAACGAGAGATTATTATAGTAAATCACAAGATCTCTATATTTTTTTATAAATTAAATTTCATTTAGAATATGAATCAATATCTTTAAAAGAATTCATTTAACTCTATTGTGAATTCATTCTTAGGTTCCAAACAAACCATAACAAAGCTATACTCTTTTTAAACTCACAAGATATATATATATATAATTGGAGGTCGAAACCCTCTATTCCAATCCAAAAATAAGAATAATTAATTATCATAAGAGAAAGCAGACGACACAAAGAACTTGTTGCAGGTGAATTACTAGATGCCAAAAGAGCCTTCAATAGATAGATATGAACCGTGCTGTCTTCGTTGAGCTTTATACCTGTTGGCATCAAACAAGCTTTCGGATGATCGTTCCAGCAATTTCTTTCCTCCAATACCTGGTTTTGGCTTCAGTTTAGAGTTTTTTAGAACGTCCTTTTACAGACAAAAACAATACAAGCTAGAGGGTATATACTAAAACAAGGCGGCTTCGCGTGGAGGATGAGCTAGGCACGGGTCAGCTATGGTGAAGACATATAAATTAATCACTGACCACGTATTCATTTGCCCACATTACCAAAAAGAAAAAAAAAATAAAAATAAACTAAAAGCCATCACTATAAATAACACTATTGCCGTTAAATACATTTCACTGTTTATTGAATCAGTGAAATGATTTTTGTACTCTTGAACAAAATAAACTTAGAAAGCTTGTGATCGGTGGTAGAATCATCTTTTTTATCAGATTAAAATGATTATTTTTCCCTTAAAAAAAAAGTGTTAAGCTTTTGATCATCATCTCTTTTGTCTTTTCAAAAAAACAATTGCACAAGAGGCTTCTTCATCTTTTTAATTTTTTTAAACAATTAAATTACACAATCACCCTTGAATAAAAAAAACTAAGGTTGGTTTCAATGGCATTTTAGTCTTTTTATTATGGATTTTTTGGATTTAGTTAGTGGTTATTTGATAATTTTAAATAATTAAATATTATTAAAAAAAATTATGAATCGCGTTGGCACATGATAGCCCCTGAGCCTTTTGAGCGACACATACGAGGCCAAAAATTTGCCAAAATCCTTCTTTCGTAGAGGGCTTGGGACTTGGGAGCGACGAATCATCCTTTTTCCAGCAATGTGGGCGTACTAACAATAGAGGTCCGGTTGGGCTGCGATGGAGTTTTTATCTCTTTTCTCTCTTATGCCTTGGAAATCATGACAGCCCTTCCAAAATACAATTGTGTCCTCTAGTTTGTAATTTTATCGATTTTGACCCTCATTCTTTTACTTACTACTTATTTTGCTTTTAATGCCTTTTGAAGGTTAGCTCTTTTACAATTTTGTTCCTGGGTATTTTATTCCATTAATATTTATATCCAATTTGATCATTCTATTTTTGATTGCTTTTTTTTTTTTCTGTGTTTTATATACTTTTCTTAATTTTTTTTTCAATTGTCCCTTACCATTTTATTGCATTTGTTTTTTAATACAATTTTGATCTTCATTTTTTTAATTGCTATTTTCTTATTCTTTTCTTGATTTGTTTTTTTTTTAAATTTTAGCCCTCAATATTATATTTTATTTTTTATCCAATTTTGATCCTCATTCTTAAAGTTACATTTTTTCTATCCTTTTTTTAATTTTTTTTTCAACTTAGCCCCTAATTATTTTCTTACATTTCGTTTTTATATCATATTTGATCCATATTGTTTGAGTTTTAAATTGTTTTATGGTTGGGAATTTTACTTTGTCATTTTTCATGGTTTCCCTCCTTTAAGGTAATCATTATCTCATGACTTGAGCCCAAATAAGTTCAGGTTTTTTTTTTGTCATTTATTAAAATTTTTTTTTTTTCAAATTCATCATTTGAGATTTGGTTATTGGCTTTTGGCTTCGTTGTTTGCTCCAATTTTTTTTTGTTGAGTTATTCCAATTTTATAATCTGAGTAACAGGTTAGTTAAGTTAACTCAGGTTGACTCAAATTTGTTTCATAGACTTTTTTTTTATTTTTTTAATTTTATCATTTAAAATTAAATTGTTGACTTTTTGTTTTTTTATAAAGTTATCCTGAGAGCAAATAAGTAAAGTTAACTAGGATTAACTTAGTTTTTTTTAAAAAAATTGAACTTCAGTTTTTTTTTACTAGGTATTTCTTTTGAATTTTTTTTTTGTTGAGTTGTCCTCAGTGCAGGTTAGTTAAGTTAGCCTGGGTTAGCTCGGGTTTTTTTGCAATATTTTTTTATTTAAATTTGGTTTTTTTTGCTAAGTTCTTCTTTTGAAAGTCTAAGTTTTTTTTATTTCGATCTCATGTCACGGGTTAGTCGAGTTAACCCGAGTTTTTTTCCCTCAACTTTTTTTTTATAAAATTGATTTTTATTTTTTAATTTTATCATTTATAATTAAATTATTGGCTCTTGACCTTTATTATTTTTAGCTTTTTTTTCTTATTAAGTTATCCTAAGACCGAGTAAGTAAAATTAACTCAGATTAGCTCGATTTTTTTTATTGAACTTTGATTTTTTTTTTATCAGGTCTTTCCTTTGAATTTTTTATCTCAATCTCATATCGCAGGCCATGAGTTAGTCAAGTAGCTCATGTTGACTCAAGTTTTCTTTTTGCTTTTTTTGGGTGAGTTTGATTTCATATCTTGGGTTGCTTATTAGTAAAGTTAATCAATTTGCTTGCATTGTCATCTTCTAAGTTTTTTTTTTTTTTACATTAAGAAAAAATTTACTATGTCCGCGGCACGGCGCATGCTTAGAATCTAGTATTATATTATACGTGAATTGATCATATAATACACGATATACATAGTAAATGAAATCACAGATAATAAATTCATTTGCCAAACATTTAATTAATGAGTATGGTAACAATTAAGTAAACAAATTTACCATGATAAAATAAAAATTACTATCAATCCTTTTGAGATAATGGAATGACATGAATCTCAACAGAAAGAACAAGGTTAAACAAGTCTTGTTATATTTGACCGAGTTGCCTTCTTATGAGCCTTCTCTCTCAACCAAACCACCGCGACCATTGTTTATCTTCTTCTTCTACATACGTCCCTTTCTATAAATATTCATATATAGAAAGAAGAGAAAAGTCGTATATATTTCATTCATTTATAGCCAGCCCATAGAGAAAGGTTAATTAATGGCTGGCTTGCAAAGATCTGCCGTGT
>Ga0325402_1005015_pt1 | contig 12320 bp, 7 predicted proteins | sample PopdelMetagenome_22_FD_207212 | JGI IMG/M metagenome (GOLD analysis project Ga0325402, IMG submission 207212) | Populus deltoides microbial communities from Bellville, Georgia, United States - Xylem-PdKOR-R3 | ecosystem: Host-associated > Plants > Phyllosphere > Stem > Wood/Secondary xylem...
GACGAGAGTTTTGTATGTTGAACATGTTACAGGGGTTACGAATTTTCTAAGCGGGATTCATTTGCTATGTATTATCTGCCTTGTTTCTGGGATGCTTGAGAACTCGAAGTTCCCTTCTTGTTTTGTTTTACTTGCAAGTAGGGATTTATCTTCCTCTTTTTCTCTCTTTCCCTTTTCAATTTAATTTAATTTATTTACACATACGAGTGTAATTTTTTAACAGGGAAAATTAATTCAGTAGGCTTAGATTCCTTACCCTAAATATACACAGGGCCTTGAAGCCCGTTAAGCGTACACACAGCCAGCCCAGTTAGAGACCACAAAGCATGCCCAAGGCAGAACTAAACTGTCAAAAGCAGGTCAGCAGATGAGAGGCACGTGGTACATTCTCGACCGTAGAATCCGACTGAATCTCGGCAAAATAATTCCATGTCTCCAGCTTGGAAAACCTCAGGGGTGTTATGTAATTCAGCTAAAACTTCTTCAAAACATAACCACGCTGCCGCTAATAAAGCAATATCACGAGTCCAAAAGGGGCCCAAACCCAAAATTTGAAGCAATCTTGTAAGAAGAAACTGAAAATTGCAGGGTCCAGCGTGTGAAGGACGGACGCCCACAGCAAGATTAACCAAAACTCTTTAAGGACTAATAATCCCACAAATTCACGGAAACGAACCGTATATAAGCCCCGGCTCTGAATTTGACGATGATAACTTGCCGTTAACAATTGGACTCCGCCACCTCCACTTCCGGTACGATTTCTCACTTGAAAAAAAGTTTTTAATAAATATGGAGTATACGTTACTAGGTTTGAATTGAACATGTTTTTTAGTCTAAACTGAAATAGCGATTGAAGGGAGAAGCGCGCGATTTTGTTTCGGTTGATAGTATGTTGTGGAATTTAACTGTTTTGCCTCCCAATTCTAGGGCTTGTTTTTTATTTTTATTCTTATTTTTATTTTTTTTTAGGTTGTTGGTCAGGGTTTGGCGAATTGCAATTTATTGATGAGAAAGCAAAACGATGAACAAAAAATCAAGTTGCTGTGCCATCTGTGAGAATTCGAATCGCGCCTCCATTTGTCCAATTTGTGTCAATTACAGGTACTTTCTGTTAGATTAAGTGATTTCCACGGTTAGCTTATTGTTTTGTAAAGTATTAGGTCTCTTCTATGCTAAATTTGTTGTTTGCTTATGCAGATTGAATGAGTATGGTACTTTGTTGAAATCCTTGAATAGTCGCCGCGATTCCTTGTACTCCAAATTAAGTGTTGTGCTTATCGCAAAGGTTTTGGTTTTATCCCTTTCAGGATGAATCTTTATGTTTTTATTGAACTTGTTTTGAATAATTTTATAATCCACCTGATACATACCAGGGGAAGGCAGATGATCAATTCAATTGGAGAGTACAACAAAATGAGAAGCTTGCAAGTTTGAGAGAGAAGCTACATCGTAATAAGGAACAACTTGCTCAAGGTTGGCACAGGGAATATCTCATTGCTGTTTGTGTACCTTAGATTTAAGATTAACTCATTGTAACAACTCATTAGGTTATATGACACTTTCACAGGGAAGGCTAAGGTCGAGAAGCTATCTCAAGATTTAAAGAAAAAAAATGGAATGCTTGAATCAGCTCGCAATGTGGTATTAGTTTTCTGCTGTTTCCTTTCTTTCCCCGTTTAATTCTTATTCTTCATGCTACAAGTTATTCATTACGAAACATGCATGTTTTGCTGTTGGAAGTGATAAGATGTCTTATGCTAGTTTGTTGTATTGCAGTTGGAAAAAAATCGTATGGAACAACTGGAGAAGTTCTATCCCAATCTTATTTGCACACAGAGTTTAGGGCATGTGAGAACTACTACCTAGTTCCTTTTGAACATAAAATCAAACTACGTGTATTTTCAGACGTGCATGTTTTAAATTTTTGGCTTGATTTTTTTATTTCTGGAGTTTTATAAACCTGTTTTATTTGTTGTGTTTTTGTTTGTTTCATATGTTAAGCAGCAAGATATTTGATGCTTTAAGATGTTGTCTTTGCTGCAGATGGCTATTACTTCTGAACTACTTCATAAGCAGTCTGTGGTCATAAAGCAGATATGTAAATTGTTCCCTCAACGCCGGGTAAGCACTTAAAAAACGAACACATTTCGATACCTGCAAGTGACTGAAAAGTGTGACCATTATGTTTACTCAGTTGCCATCTGGCTCTTTTGGTAAATTTCGTGATTGGGGTCTCTTTCATGACATGTCATTTAGATATAGACTTTTGGTATGATTTTTCATGTTATTTCAAACACACAACTTCAGATTTTGGGATTTGAGCTGCCCATAATCTTAGTAAACTATCTTGCACTGTTATGAACTAGATGTGAGCCTAAAAATCAAAGCCTACATATTTTCAGTTATCTAAGAATAGTGCTTGCGTGCAACTAGTGTGTGTGTGTGTGTGTGTGTGTGTGAGAGAGAGAGAGAGAGAGAGAGAGAGAGAGAGAGAGAGATGGTATCTGCTTGTGATAATTTAGAATTTAATGGTAGGAATTGGAGGACTTCTATTCTGACTTGTTGTAGAATTTCAGGACAAGGTCAGTTGTTTGTTGTGCTGGTACATAGAGTTTCTCAAACTAGTCTCTGTTATAATTGCTAAGTGGGTGTGTGTCTGCATTCACATGCATGCCATTAAAGGTGTTTTTTGATATTCTTAACATTACTTTTGTAATGGCAATCATCATGACCCATCCTATATTGTTTAGGTGAATGTAGATGGGGAGAGGAACTTTAGTGGTCAATATGATCAAATCTGTAATGCACGCTTACCAAGAGGACTCGATCCCCACTCTGTTTCATCTGAAGAGCTTGCTGCCTCCTTGGGGTAATTTCCCCCCTTTCTTTGTGGTTATGTTATCATGTTATTTTGGATCATGTGAAAATTTCTTTGATGTACTCTTTTGGTGTAATACTTTATGAACTCTCTCAGGTTCTGTTATCTGTCATTGCTTAGAACTCCCTTGGAATTTCACATGCCGTACTAATCATTAATCTCCATGGTTGGAAAACAGATACATGGTGCAGCTTCTAAATCTAGTGGCTCATATCTTGGCTGCCCCTACACTTCATAATGCAGGTTTTGCGGTAAGCATGCTGTGTGTCTATGAGATGGTAGAATTTTCTCCAAGGACCCCCCCTCCCCTTTTCTGAATTTACATCTGTTTTCTTAGTTATACCGGTACCTATGCTCAGCATCTTTAAGGGGCTTTTAGCAAAAAGTATAGCTGTCAAGAGCTCTTGTTATTTGGACACATGATGAACGATATAGCATTAGGTCTTCTTAGGATTATTCCCAAGTTTCTTGAATGTAGCTAGAACAGACCTGGTGGGCAATAATTCAAATGGTAAATGGATAGTTTTTGGAATGCATATGTATATATTTATCTAGATCACATATTTTTCAAGAGTAAATTTCACAAACCCGACTCTTTTGATGGTGGTTTGTTAAATTCACCATTTTTCAAACAATACTTTTTGAAGTGAGCCTTATATTAGTTTTGAAGTTTGGATAATTGCAGCTTTCTGATATACTGGCAAACTGTATAGCATATTATTTAGAATCCTGTTTTTCTTATTATTTTTCTAGCTTTGGTTGATGAATTTTGCAACTTGCTATATATGTTTGCTGACAAAATATTCATGCTTCCTCTTACAGCCGCAAATGATTATTTGTTATTTTGAATTTCTAGGGCCCTTCTTGTATGTTAATACTTACTTGCTTTGTTGATGGAATCGTGGAAAACATTTTCTTACTGGATTTTTTTATGTTCTCTATTTAAAAGTCAAATCATTTTCAAGAAGGTTGCTTAAAGTTGAGATACAATTTGGTGAATGCTATTGGTAATTTGATATTGTTGTTGTGGACTTCATTTGTATGGCTGTTGAATTCATTCTAATTCTTCCTCAGGGCTCTTGCTCTCGAATTTGGCAGCGAGATTCTTATTGGAATGCATGTCCTTCTTCTAGAAGGTATTTTGACTGGAAGAGTTTGTGTTTTGGAATTTCAGTGGCTAAGTTCGAGTTATTACTCCTCCAGAACTAAACATTTTGTGTGCTTGCAGTAATGAATATCCCCTCTTTATACCTCGCCAGAATTATTGCTCTACTAGTTCTGAAAATTCATGGACTGATAAAAGCTCGAGTAATTTTGGTGTTGCTTCAATGGAATCAGAGAGAAGGCCCCATCTAGATTCCACAAGAAGTAATAGCTTCAATTATTCATCCGTGTCTCCACATTCTGTTGAAACACACAAGGACTTGCAAAAGGGGGTTTCACTTCTCAAAAAAAGTGTGGCATGTGTAACAGCATATTGTTATAACTTGTTATGTTTAGATGTTCCTTCTGATACGTCTACCTTCGAAGCATTTGCAAAATTATTGGCCACACTATCTTCATCCAAGGAAGTTCGGTCTGTATTTAACTTGAAAATGGCCTGTTCAAGGTATATATCCTCAGCATTTCATTAATTCTACTTTATTATATGTGAAATTGTAGAACACCTTCACTGTCAGAATTTTTATCACGATGACAATGCATGTTTGTTTTCATCTGTCTTCTTTTTGATCCTCATTCAGTTTTGTTCATCATGCTTGACATTTTTACTTTTGAGTTTCAGGTCATGCAAGCAAGTGCAAAAGTTGAACAAATCTGTGTGGAATGTAAATTCTGCCATCTCATCAAGTGCACTATTGGAGAGTGCACATGCATTGCAACTGATGGTATATCCTTTAACTTTGTTTTTTAAAATGTTTGAAAGTTTTAGCTGATAATTCTAATCTTTATGTTCTGGATTTCCTTTTCAATAATTTTCTCCTCCTTTTTCCCACCTTTCTTTTCTCGATAGTGTTCAAAATAGAATTTAGTCGTTATTTTATAATGCTTTAAGATTTAGACCTTTTAATGACACCACAGAAGTTGGTGTTAAGAAGGGCAGGCCAAAATAAAACCAGTCAATATCGTCATTGGCATCTTACATGTACAGGTCCTATATAACTGGACCTTCATTGGAGCGGCCTTCTTGCTTGCTTAGAAGTATTTAGTCATGCTTTTATTTAGTTTTATTTTGGGATCTGTCTAGAGAGATGGAACAGATAGTGACAGCAGTTGGTCACTTATTAGGTAGGTTTTGGATTTATTTAGGATTTTAACTGCTTGGTGCTGGTTTTAAAAGAGCAATTTTGTGGCCGTAATGAAATTAAGTTCATTTTTTTCACTGCCATATATGTGCTTGCAAGTTTTCAGTGGGTTTCGTATTTTTGTTTGACTGGCAGAAAACCACTAGTGATAATAACCTTCCAAATTCAGCGGCAAGTTTTCTTTTTGCCACTGGGATATCTGATGGGAAGAATGAGAGCTTTATCGATGGATGGGATCTGGTCGAACACCCCACCTTTCCTCCCCCGCCATCACAAGTTGAGGATATTGAGCATTGGACTCGAGCCATGTTTATAGATGCCACAAAGAAATGATCTATTTGGTGGTGCAACAACCTTCAAACTTTTAGTAAGTTATCAATAGGCAGATGCCTTGCACTTTTAATAATTGTTGGTATGGGACAGCCATGCCAAGCACTAAATTGGAAACATGTTAATAGGTAGCATTTGTTTAATTTTGTGACATGAAGAGGAACTTCTATATGGTGCTTTTTTTCTTTTTTTGCTAAGAATAGACTTTTTCCGTGATCTTGTAATTGGTTATCTTACTGCCTATGCTAGTATTCATATATGCACAATGCAAATCTGCACACTTGGGCAGGTCTTTAAAGTCACATGCACTTGATAAAGTCAAATTCTTCATCTCTAGATTAGCAATTGTAATTCTTCTATGTTGAAGTGCAATCACTGTGTACGGGTATAGCAACTGAAGTGCTGAAACTGCTTCTGTTAGGAGTTACAGGATTGTAAATTTTTTGTAACTTGTATATCGCTATTGTTAGGTTCATGTTGCCTGATGGCGGGTTTAAAGTGACAATTTTTCAAGTGATAGTTTTCTTTTTGGCTGTCTTTTGCTGGAACTTTAATGTCAGTTACAGTGATTTTCGCTATTTGCTCTCAACGCTGGTTTCTATAACTATTTCAACAGACCTTTCTTCTATATCCTTTTCAATTATAAAGCAAATATATTGTATTGGGGCAGCCAAATCGAAATTGTGGTTTCAATACTTGACTTGAAAGCATGACTGAATGTATGTGCATGTATATTTCAGTTGAAGGAAGTCGGAATATTGTATTATCATGCTTCCCTGGCCATCTTATTCAGAAGTTAATTTTTGTTTTCATTTTTCAAATTGATAGGTTTGAGAAGGAGACGGGTCATCAAGAGACAGGCTTTATTGATTTGTAAAGTTTAACATGGTTGGCCTTCTTGTTTCTTTTTATTGTCAATACAAAAGGATAGAGATGTTGTGTACATATACTGATATATATATATATTATGTGAAATGAACAGTGAAAACGGAAACCACAGGGGACCAGCCTCTTATTCTCTTTCTCGTGTGAGTGGCACAATTTCAAGTTCTGTATATGAACTGCTTGCAAGTAACAAGTAGTGACCTTGCCTTCGTTTCTGTATTGAACTGTTCGATGCAGATAAAAAGACAAGCCTTGTGTACTTTCTCATGGATGCGTTGATTTTCAAACATCCAGTTGAAGGGATAGCAAGATTACGTTACCTAGTTCAGTTGAGAAATTGAACGCATAATGGATGAAACTGTTCTTCACATCCAATATTAAAAAAAAAAAAAAAACACAAAAAAACCATGATTAAAAAAAATGAGGCCAAACGCCGTTGAACCTGGCCTTTTTAGAAAAGGATAGAATCGGGGAAAAAATTTTAATAAATAAAATGAAATTGTTTTTTTGGAAAGAGTGAGAGAGTGAACATTGCATTTTCTATAATATATTGGCTCAAGGGTTGGTGGAAGGTGAATCGAGGATGAAAGGCATGCTAATTTGAGTGACATGGTGTCTTGAGGTGTGTCGGGCCACCAAAGCATTGAAAGCCCAAATCGAGGTATATCCTTGAAAGTATTGTACCATCAAGTCTCTCCCGAGCCTAACAAGAAGTGCAGGTCTCAGAGATTGGGCTATTAAGGTGCCTCCAGGCCCGAATCATGACTCCTGGTTGTACGAGCCTGTGGAGTGATAAATGTTGGAATCCACAACAATATTTAGGCTTTAATTCATATTAAATCAAAACATGTGAGAACTTTGAATCATGAAATAATTCAATATTCGAGTCATGATCGATAAAAATAAAATATTATTTCTTATCAATCAAATCTACTAGCCCTAATTTATATTATCCTGTGTTTAGATGATAACTCTGGTAGCAAATATCTGTTTCAGAAAAAAATATTTTCTGTTTTCTTTTTTGATTTTTCTTAATGACATGATAGCTCTGCTATGTTGGGTTTTTTTTAGGGTTCTTCACATAAAACAAATCCTGGTATATCAGTGTGACAGTGCTGTAACAGTAGTCTCCACCAACATACATATAAATTCAACTGTTCAATCTCAAAGAAGATAAATTGGCTGGCTCCTAGAAGAACCTAGCAATAAAAAACGTCAAAGCTGGTACTTCCATCAATGGATGGATGAACTGAGTTGCTCTTGATTAAAAGAATTGCATGGACAAGTATTAACACTGGCTAGAATGAAGCTGAGCTGGTTCGCCGTAGCTGGAATCGTGGCACGGGAGCTTGATCAGACGATAAGAATATGATCTCCAATTCCTGCCAAACCAATCAAGTTAGCCTATATATAGCTCTAATTGGCCACTTTCGAAATCTTTTAGCTGAATCGAAATGAATCTTTTAGCTTAATCGAAATCGAAATGTTTTTTTTCGGCGTCGGCACGTACCGGTATCTAGTGGAAAATAGAAATGGCATTAAGAAGAGGAAATGGTGTGTGTGTGTGGGCATGCATGCATGCATGCATGCTTGGTCATCATCTAAGAGTGTGAAAGTCGCACCTTTTCCTTCTTGAGCCTGTTATTTGTTTTTCTTGAATGAAACACTGCATGCTCCAACTGGCTGGTATAAGCCTATAATCATCGAAACCAGCTATTAATTGGTATTCAGTAAGGAAGTACTCTTCTGTGAAAGAAAAACATCAACGTCAATAATTAAGCTCAATGCGAAATATTTGAATAATGACCTGTTTCTTTGCTCTTGACCTTGCTGCCGACTCTCGATTCTTGATCATCCTATTCTGCCTCCTCTCAATAGTCTTCTTCATCATCTCATCTGTATAACGACACTGCTTTTCAGCAGCCACCCGAGAATCTGAAGATGTTGCTGACATTGCTGACACTGGCATAGGCATAGGCAGTCGGTTATCCGAGTATCCAACATCCACAACAGGGTTCTGATCAGAAACAGCTTCAAACATATGAAAATTTGAATCCAACAATGTCATCTGTTGCTGCTGCTGCTGCTGCACAGAAGCCATCTGAAATGGTAACAAATATGTCTGCTGTGACCCCACAACCATTGGATCAACCTCCATAATTGGTTGATGACTAAATACTTCATTTTGATTTCCTTTGTTGATTACACCCGCGCGAACTAGAAAATCCTCAAGTGTAGTTTCGCCAAGTTGTTGCCGAACTATTTGGTTATCGAAGACATTTACATGTTCTTCGTTGGCAATTTCCTTCCACATATCATCGATAGTTTTCCTACTTGATGTTCCGTTAAGATTATAATTCCCAAGAAAGGGGAAAGTGGACGAGGAAGGAGACGAAGACGAAGACGAAGACGAAGAAGGATTTTGCAACAGCTGACTCTCTTCAACGGATATTACATTACTTAGCTCATCAACATTCACAGCATTCAAAGGCTTCCTTGCATTTCCGATCTGATCATTCACCTCATCAAATGTGAGATTGTACAAGGACTCCTGTCCAGGCAGAGATGGGAATTGTGGCCCCTGGGCTCCAATAGTTGATGGCACCAAAGGTCTATTATTATCCATGCACCAAACACTAGCCTTGGATAAGCTATATTCACCTAAGAATTGTGAGGTTGAGAAAAGTTTCCACTAATTAACCAAATACAGTATCTAATAAGTCGATCAGAGATCAGCTTAAGTTGAATGTCAGCAGAAAAGAAGGCAGTACCTTCATTAATGAAAGTAAAGCATGATGAGACTAGTTACGGAAAGGAACATGATTTACTACTTCATACAGTAGTGATAGCTTACAAAGAACAACGTTGAAGAGTGGCTGACATTGTGAAGAATGGAATAGCGAGGCAGGTTGATCAGGAGCACATGGGGGAGTGGGGGGATATGGAGGCCCCAGGAAGATCGAAGAACTAGTTAGAAAAGAAATGATTTGTTGATCAGTGAGGTTCCTATTATTAGATTATTAATTATTATAACAGAGAGGGTGAGATCCTAGAGTAGTCATCTCAACCAACAGCAAGAGCTGATTCTCATGCATGTTTAGTGGGATTTAGAGATGAAATTCAGGAACCTATACCCAATGAGAAATGGCCAAACCTCATTGCTTTCACATTCTCTCCCTCCCCTATTCTTTTGGGTGTATAAGACATGGTATAATGTAACTGTTTGTATTACATTGAAGGAGGGAAACGATTTTGTACTCTTATCTCCAGCATAATAATATTGACTCGTCCTTGTGACATTACTGTATGAGTGTCAGTCTTGCTGGTAAGTGGTAACATCAGCCAATGAGACATTTACGTAAGCCTCCTGCAGATAGTAATTACTTGAAGGACTATTTATCCCGAAAAAATCTTAAGTTTTAACATGTCCTTTGAAAAAGAAAAAAAATGAGTTAAAAATCGTAAGAATTTAACTGCTGATTAAAAATTATGACATTAATTTTCATAGTTATGGTTCCATCATCATAGATATATATTCGTTCTCTCCTTTCAGGGGAATAAAAAGTTCAGCTTCAGCGTACTCTAAGAGAAGGCAAATTGTTGTGCAGATTTTCTTGCCAAATTAGATGCTAAAGATCGGACAGAGCTTTATATTTGGGATGATCCCCTGCAGGGTTATCCTCTACTATATGAACATTTATTTCTGCAGAGGTTCTTGGTTTTTACCTTTTATTTTCCTTGTACCAAAAAAAAAATACTATAAATAGCGAGTTCAGCTCGACTAACCAAAAACCTGCCAGATTATTGTGCCGATACCAAGAGCTCGGGACAGCCGAGTCCAGTGACCACTTGGGCCCTTCAATATTGTCGAAGTGATCGAGGATAAAGAAAGCTCAACCTCTACTCATAACACAGAATTGGTGGCCCGGATAAAGTTCTACCAAATGTTTTAGTTGGGTCTACAGTTAGATTTATCCTCGGCCACTAACTCTTTTGAAGGTGTTGTTAGCAAATGGCATATTGGGCCGAAGTGGCTATCATTCAGCATCCGAGCAAGCTCCAAATCTAATGAGATGTGTTGGACTGTCAATGCCCATGCTTGAAAATAAATGGCCAGTAGGCTAGTGGGAGTTGGGACCTAGACTGGGAGGATGGTCTGGGACATTGCCACCACCACCTGGCCGGGAATGGGTGCTTTTCTTGTCCCTTTAGACACCAAAGGCCTAACCAGGCGGTGGAAAGTGAGAGTAAAATTTCAGCTGGTGACAATGATGCCTCTGAATCCGGGAGGGCAATTACCTCCTTGGTCTTTAATTTGCTAGCCAGTCCACAGTCTTCTCACGAGACCGATCCATCTCTTACAAAAGATTTTGAGATTGTGAATGTATGACTGAGTTCTAGTTATCTTTAGACAAAACCATCACGCACCTTGCACGTGAGAATATTCCCTAATTTGCCACTTGAGAGGTGCACTTTAGACTTTAAAAGGTTTAGGCAACATAAACCACACACACAGATGCGAACAAAAGCTTTCCACCTTCCAATGGTTCATAATGTTTCCTTCTCCTCGGCCACCAAATTTAGCATAGATCTCGTTCCATGGAATTAGACTATTTAGACGGGATATATATACCTTAAAGACACGGGGACTCAGTCAACAGTTAAATTTCATTTGAAGCATTATTTTATTCAGATATTTTTCTAAAAACTATTAAGGGGTTGATATTGTATTTAAAAAGATATGTTATATTTCTTGATTTATTGTGTTTAGATATATATTAGGAACAATATGGAAATTTATTAAAAATCTTAGAGAACAATACGGTTCTTCTTCCTCTTCTTTTATCCGGCGGGCATTTTCGTGATACAGTAAAGATTTTCTCATATCAGTATTTACTTTCTCCCTTATCCGTGAATAAAGCAAGGCTCTGTCACGTCTCCGTGTGATGTTCGAATTCTGAGAAGATGGCCGAAAGTGTCGCTTCTCCTTGTGAGAAGGTTCCTTGTTGCTTCCACATGCTATATATTTGCATGCAGTAAGTTCGGAACCAGAAGGATTACTAACATTAATTGTTGGTGTTAGTACTGGGTTTATTTGAGATTGTATCAGTGGTAAGTTTTTTTGTTTTTTTTTAAATTATTTTTAATATTAAAACATCAAAATAATTTTAAAATATAAAAAAATTATTTTCAACAAAAAAAAAACTAAAAATTTTTAAAACACGAAGCAAGCATCCCTTAATTGAAAAGGATTTCAGCGTGCCGAAGATCGTTGAAGGACGTTCCTTCGGCGCCAGTCCCTTCGGCAAAAAGGGGCTGGGATGATGCTTCTTGAGTGATGAGTAAACGGAATATGTTTCAGACGCGCGCGAGCAAACATTTAATAAATCACACGAGTTAATTCCAATTTTAGACTGACAATCCTGAGACAACGAAATCTCAAATTACCTTGCCATTGATCAGTTTATCTCATCTAGGTTGGGATGTCGTCAAGATCCAAATAATACAGGTTATGTTCATATCGAAGAAGAGTTTTTTAGGGTTTAATTATCATTAATCTCGATACTTTTGCATGCATGAGCCAATAGCCACACCCTGTCAGTGCTATATATATTATTAACTAAAACAGATGGCCAAATCATTGTTGAGGGATTCGATGGAGAGCTACTCATATATATATATATATATATATGGCGTCGTGGATTTCACTGTTCATTTTGAACAACGCATTTTTTTCATTTTGACTACTAAGAGATTTCATCCTTTAAAATTACAATACTATTGTTTTTTTCTTCATTTATTTCAATAATATATTATCTCGCATGTTCTAAGTTCTTAAGGAAATTCAGCAATGGATTGGATTCTGGTTCTTCAAAATAAATATTCAATTGCAGTTGAAAATACAAATTGAAAGATTGAAAAAA
>Ga0325402_1005016_pt1 | contig 12318 bp, 7 predicted proteins | sample PopdelMetagenome_22_FD_207212 | JGI IMG/M metagenome (GOLD analysis project Ga0325402, IMG submission 207212) | Populus deltoides microbial communities from Bellville, Georgia, United States - Xylem-PdKOR-R3 | ecosystem: Host-associated > Plants > Phyllosphere > Stem > Wood/Secondary xylem...
ATGTAATTTGTAACAACAATTGAAGCTTTCAACTGTTTATCATAGTCGATGCCGACGATGTGGACCTCCCTCTTCCCAAACTTGTGACCCGTAATTATTCGGCCAATCTACCTCCTCATAACTGCTTATGGGCTAGGTGGATTGATACAATTTTATTAAAAATAATACTGTTTCTTGAAATTTTTTTAAAAAATAAAACCATGAAAAAAATTTAAAAAATTAAATAATATTTTGATCGAAAATCTATTTTCACTTGATTTTAATTTGAAACATGCCCCGGCAGATGATTCATTGTGTCAACATGATAGGCCAGGTGGGGCAAAGTTTGATAACAGTAACTCCACAGCAGAGTGCAGGATGTCGGCAACAGAAGTTCCTGACATGCAAGAACTGGAATGTAATTACAGCTTGGACAAAACTAAATCTAGAGATTGCAGAAACTTCCAGCAAAGTCACGGAAGAAGAAATCTCGGCAGCAAGGTCTGGGGAACAAGTCCTTGCGAAAGGAGGATTTGCAGTAGCATTAACTCGGCAACCAGTGGCAGTTTGCAAGCCGCATCAGCAGAGGAAGAAAGAGAGTTTCCTACAAGGAAAAGGGGAAGGAAAGTTCAGGTTTATGCAGCAGAAACAGCCTCGAAGCAGCCGCTCAAACCGGGAAAAACCTGGTTTCTGACTTGAGTTACAAGTTCTGATTTAATACAAACATCTTAGATTTACTGTCAAATATACAGAATTCCCCCAGAGTTTCGATGACAGAGAAACCATGATTCCTTCAAACTACATTAATAATGTGTGTTTGCTCTGCATCTATCAGTATTACATGTTCTATCTATCACCGTATTAAGAAATAGCATTAAGACCACAGCCAGGAAAGACAAGATGCATGTTCAGGATCGAAAAGACAAAACTCATTATTAGAGATGAACAATCAAGTGATGTTGTAGCTATGGTCACAAGGAGATCATTACAGTAACCTCAAATCGAATGCCAAAAGCATGATCTTCATCGATCGTACCCCGGTTCATTGCTTGCTATCCTTCCTCTCTGCAAGGGAGTCATCTTTCCGTGTCGAAAGCTGCTCCCGCACCATGCCCAGCACCTAGTAGATTCAAGGAGAAAGGAGAACATGAATCAAAACTTTATTCTTCCTCCTCTAAGATATTCATTCCCCAAACTGATCATTATTCATCAAGTTTTTCTAATTGTTGTGAACAATTAAGTGATTTAACCGGTCCACACTTTATGAATTACGTCATGTATTAATGTTAAATAAATTATACCCCCAAAACAAGAACAGAATATCCTGGTATATATCTAATTGTGGCCGTACATTTAATTACCCCATTTTTCACATTAAATTACACTATTAATTCCTTCTTTTTTCTCCCCTTCATATTGGTGTTTTTTGGGTTAATTCGGTGATCCATGGACTCAAAACATAACTTATGTTCAAGTAAGGTTTAGGTTTAGGTTTAGGTGGAAGAACCTCCGACTCAAAACCCAACTTAACTCATGCTCAAGTAAGGTTTTATATTCAATCAGGTTAAAAACACCTTAAAAAATATACTCCCTGCTTAGTCAACCAACCATGTTAAAATCTAATCTAATTTAATTTTTAAAACATTTACCAGTATCTTTTTAATTTTAAAATGATATCATTTTATAAAATATATTTTTTCAACATTTAATATTTATTTTTTCAACATTTAATATTTTTAACATTTAATATTATAATACTCATTTAATATTGTAATACTGTAATACGAGTCATTTATCTAGTTATGTTTAATAAATTTATTTATAAAAATTAATTTATAATAAAAATTAACACACATAAAATTTATTAAATAAAAAAAAGTATTATATAAAGTTGCACAATTTAAAAATATTATAAAAAATAAATATTTAATTTATATAAGATATACAAATAAATTACAAATAAAGCATACCAACTATGAAAAATTAAACTAATTGCTATTCAACAATGGCTAAAAACCCCTAAAAAATTAAAAAATATATATATTAATTAAAACATAAAATTAAAAATTATTTTTTTAAAAAAAGGGTCAAATTTCCTAATCGACCAACCAGGAAATCGTTCCCAGTTTCATGCTTGGCCGTCGATTCCAAAATAGCATGAAACGGCTCTATCAATCTCAGCTTTAGACCAATTCCGAGTCGAATTCCATCATCAACCCCTAATTGCTTGCTTACCAGCACACCCGATATAACTAGAATAACAGCTAAGTAGAAATACCACGAAAAAGATCCAAGGAAAAAAGGCGGGGATAAGGGGGCAAGAAGGCAAATACAATTATTGTAGGAGACGACAAAGAATGCCTTCAACAAATTCGAGTATAGTCTACACCTAATAGGACAACACTCCAACCCAGCTGAGGTGCATTTGGGTAGACTTGTTGATCATTACTGTATACAAAATATACGCCAACTTTCTCACACAAATGCCCATCAACTGTCATCACAAGCTTATATAGTAAGGCCCTATTTTAATACATTGGCAATCTTCGATTCCAAACTGCCTAAAGCAACATACAAACGCAAAACCCCAACTGAACTGTCCCTTAACATGCGACACTGTCATTAAACCTTCCCCAAACACAAGATAAACACACCTCATATAGAAACCAAGTTAGAACTGGCACAAGACAGTGCCAGTGCCCCGATGGCAGTTGGGAGCATTGGCTGACACAGGAACACCTCCGCTGTCAGAACCGCTGATCACTGGCAGAACTAGTAAACAAGCTCCAAGAGCCCACTAGGTTCAAGAATCCATTACCCCCTGGTCTTAGCCCTCTTCATACCAAGGCTGTTGTTGAAGGGGGAGACAGAACCTGACATAGGAGAACCTTCCTCACGAAGTGTACCATTCAGCATTGCTAGCTCTCTCAGTTGCTGCTTCTTGTAGTAATCCTGTGATTCATCCTGAACATGAAACGAGGAAAAACAAAAATTAACCCTGACAAAAAGAGAAATGATGCTTGCAAGCTGGTTATGAGAGGAGAAGGAAGAAGTTAATTTGTAAGGTAGACAAAAAAAAAAAAAAAGCTTTACAAGCAAGATACGAGAAAAGGAGTAAGCTAATTACCACAGGCTTCAACAAGTCTTCGAGTATCTCACGTGCCTGCATTAGCCGAGCATCAACAATCTCAACTGGCAATTCACCCTCAACTAAGATGTGGAGAGGTTCATTGAGATGCTCATACCCCGGTTTCCCTCTCATCATTTCTTCCTATAAAAAATGAACAATATATTGTTTGCATCATGAAACCAAGGTAAGGGGACATAATATCACAATCCATGAGAGAAAAATTACACCCTAGCAAGCAGAAGAGAGCAATGGCTGGACAGAACTATTGATAATTTTTTACACATTCTTTTTTTTTTAAATGTAAAATTTATTTCCCAAAAATTGAAATGCAGATTTGCAGAGTTTTTCAAACAGCACATGCACATTCAGATTTTCTAGAGACTATCTTGGACCACAATCATCTATAGGTTCCAGCAAAGATTATTTGATCGTTAATCTCATGATAAAATATTTCCTCTTTGCAGTTCTCTTCTAACTCAAAAGATTGAAGGTGTGCTTAAGGAGGAAATATCATTAATACCTTGGCTGGATCCTTAATGCTTCCACGGCCTCTGATCAGGACACGGCACTCTGTGCTAGCTTCCACTCGCTTAAGGGAGTTCCCCCTAGGACCAAGAAGGCGCCCAACAAAGTTATACTACAATAAGAGATGAATGTCAGAGGCTGCACAAAAGAAAATGCAACAAAAATAATAATCTGCAAGGAAAAGAGCAGATGATTTGTACATTAGGATATTTGTCGACAGGAATATCCACTCTAATAGTTCTCTTAGCAATAAGACCGGATGAGCTACCTTGAGAGCCCAGCCAGTTTTGTGCTGATGAGGGCTGCAACATACCTGATATCTGCACAGCACAATCCCAGATTTTGTCAAAAAAACCACTATCTATGTAAATGTGGCTTCCTGCTTTGGATGGTGGGAAGTACAGTAATTAAATCCCCAAGGTTCAGAGTGCCCCATAAGCATTGAACAACTCCAATGGAAGAACATATTTAAGACACTATAGCAGGTGAGGAAAGAAACACACAACACAGATGACAGCTAAATGAACCCAAAAAAAATGCCAACGCAGGAACTATATTAAGGGATACCCACCAAATAGAATGAAAATGGAAGGCTCTAAACCTAGAAACATAAGTATTAGTGTGCTCAACAGCCTTGTCATCTTTTATATTGGTTAACATTGGTTAAGGCGCCAGGATATCTGCTACAGTGCCATTGTGGGTTTAACAACTTTTATCAGTTCAAGGGTCAGGATTCTACTCCAAATTACCAGACTCCCTCTTAACTAGAAGCAGTTTCTTCATACTCCACATGCCATGCATCCTTCATAGAATGAATTGCAAACCAAGCCAGAAGTAATTCTTTGAAAATGAAGGGTATTGGGTCTTCAATTTTTTTCACCAATGAGAAAATAAATTCATGTATTTCGTCTTCATTATGTCTTCACAATTTAAAAGGGCATAGTGAATGTGGAATCATCTAATTAAGAGTGGTACTCTGGAAAGGCGTGCAAAGTTAAGATCTACTTTTCACTGCTTGGTGATGTTAGCTTCAGACTCACTACCTGTCAATTCAAACTACAAGCTTAAACAAAAGGTATAAGTTAGGAGTAGAAGGAAAATATAGTCAGAAAATGCTTCTAAAAACAGTAAATTTAGATGAAAAAAAGGTCATGTTAATGGTTAGTATCCGTACTTCTGATTGAAACCGTGATGCCCATCCATTTGCATCAGCTGCTCCATTTGAAAATATTCCTCCAGAAGCCAGAGGACTAGCATGTTCAAGCCCACTTTGACCTAAAACTGATGCATTCCCCAACAGTGTAGTTACACGCAATATTTCTGCTCCAAAATGTCAATTTTCAAGAACAAGATGTACCAGTTAGCATTGGTTATTGGTTAGCAGTCACCACAAAATGGACGGACAAGACGGATTGTTAACTTAGTTAGTTAAAAATCAATGCTTGCCCCATTAAATATACTTAAACTTTCAGAAGAATATAGTCTGAGATGAAAGGTTAAGGACCACAATGTTAAGTGATACCCTAGCATATGCATCGTTAAACAAAAAAGAAAGTTAACATTATCTGCTCTAATAAGTTTGACAGAGAATGAAGCAACTAATAAATATTAACTATTCAAGTCACACAAGTAAAAAAAAACTCAAGGACATTGTACATCTACCATTTTGCAGCCTGCATAGAAACAACACTATCTAATCAACACCAGAAATTAGCACCACTGAAAATAGGAAATTTGTCACAAGTATTTGCAAAGAAGGACAGAGAATGAAATTGGAAGAAAAAAAATTAACATGTCGCTGCAAAAAGGAAGAAGATAATGCAAGAGATAAGGGGGGAAATAAAACCAAGCCACAGCTGAAATCATTTAGAATCAGTTCAACCAGCTCATTTCAGCTATAACGCCAGCATCAGAATTTGCCAAATTTAGCTCCCAATATAAGCTGAAAACAGAGTTCTATAAAACAACCAAGCAGAGTTTTAGTTAGCTCACAATGACCATCAGCTTCTTCAGATGTCAAAGATGCCCCCCAAGTGATAAGGTACTTGGCCAACCAATAACACAACTATTCCTAGTCCACTCTGTACACTGGAAGATCTCTTTCTGCAAGATGAGTGAAAGATCCTACGTGCACAGCCCCATTTCCAAAAAACACAAACCATCCTATTGGCTTTCTTTATAATCTTATTGGCTTTTCAGTTTGCCATCAGTATTGCCCACCCCAAAACATCAAAAAAAAAATGTCTTAGTTGTCGATTCAGATGTCTGAATTATCACCAAAGATGATCATGTTCAACACAGAAACCCAACACTAAAGATAAAATCCTGTAACAGACTATAATTGAAATTAATTTCCAACTCCTAGCAAAAAAAAATAATTCAATATGCTTTACTCTATGCCAAACACCAATGAGCTCTTTAAATCATTTCTGGCACCTTTTTCAACCATCATCTTACCCTATCACAGCCAGAGCTCAAAAGGGAATGCAAAGGAAAAGGACCAGGATATGAGGTGGGGAAATTGAATGGTTCTAGAATGTGGATAAAACCAGGAGCACACATCTAGGATGCCAATCAAACAACAATGTCATATGAGAAATATCATAACGATACAAATACACAATATCCCATGGTTTCACAAGAATGCAAGCCTATTAGCCAATTCAACACAATCAACTGACAAAAGCATATATAACTAGTAATCTAGAATAAATCCTCTTCTTTGCAAGTTACTATCTACATTTTCAAGTCAATCTGCCATGAGCAATCTTTGTGCTCCTCTAACAGGCCCTACTAAATGCTTATATAGCATCCAGTTGGTGAGAATATCTTTTTGAACCCTAAGAGCCTTCGCACAGCGAATTGGTGCTTTCCCCAAAGCCAATATCATTCTTTAATTTCAGAGATATCCACAATGAGTTGTCAATTGATGAGCTTAATGCTAATTTATGCCTAATCCATCAAACTAAGCATGATATAAAAAATGGATTCCGGGATCATGACTGAAGTTTCCACTCACCTTGGACATCTGTCAACGCAAAAACATTCACTCCTTTCATCAAGAAAACAGGAAAGCGCAGAACCAACAGAACAAGCAATCTATCGCTAAAGCCTCCTAAGTTTTACATAGCAGGACAGGGACATTATATGATCTTCAACAATGTTATACAACCATTCTACACCTAATCACTATTTTACCAAACAAGGTGGAATGATAGGACCTTGTTTCCTTCTTTCACTTAACCAGAATGACTTTATTGGGCTTTAATTTGTGGACCATTCCTATACTGATTTCTTTATGATAGTTTTGTATAAAGCATGATAAATAGCAGCAGTCAGTAAATAAATATCTGCAATTTGTGGCATATATCGATCATCCAATGCCAATTAAATAGATTTAGTTCCCATTTATAATTGTCTATACTGTACACACCATATACACGTTGCTTTCCACAATTGCTATCGTTCCATGTTCTTGTAATCATAAAAGGAATCCAATGGAAAAATATCCACTTCTGAATATCATACATGGTTTGATATAAGTGTATGAAAAGGCGATGTGCAATGGACCTCACCTTGGTTCAACAACCGATAGATATTAGGAAGCACAGGCATAAATGGAATAATCTTGTGACGCTCTGCCAACAACTCCGACAAATACCTGCTCAACAAAAACACATCAAGTATTAATTCACCATGCAGTTGCACAAACATGTTCATACACAAAATCATTACCATGCTAGAAATATATTTAAAAAAAAGCCACTAAAAAGATAACTAATCAATCATTTAATAAATCTACCATCAGAAACCATTTCAGTGATCAGAATTGAGCTACAAATCAGCGATTCCAAGCTCAAACAGATACAAAACGCAACTATAAAGTTTCAGAATTTCCTGCTTAACACCACATGAACACATAAATCAACAACAGACAGTGAAAAAAACAGTAGATGAGTTGATTTGATTCATAAAGAAACAAACCGAAGCACATATCGAGTTATTGGATCAATTTAGTGACATAAATCACTAAATCCAGCAGTAAAGTAACTAGCGAAACAAACTACACAGCAAAACAGTATCAGATTCCAGTCACGTAATAACAAAAACTAGATCTCAGCTACTGAGATCAAGGATCTAGATCTCTCTAGATTTGTAAAGCAGGCAGTTAAAGTGAAACGAGAGAGATAGATTCCAGCTATATATATATATATACTTTTCTTGCTCGACTACGAGAGCAGAGGAAGCTGCCGATGAACGAAGACCAGAGATATGAGGGGAGTGAGGAGCAGATGGAGACGGAGAGTAAGCCATAAAGCGACTAGCACCAGCACCAACACCAACACCGCCGCCAGTGGTGGTCATTTTATCAGTACTCCAATCAATATCCTTATAGATATCCGTTTTGTTAGATTTTTTTAAATCAGTTAAAATTATTGATAGAGAGAGAGCAGCGGCCACGGCAGCGGCGGCAACCAGATAGAAGAAAATAATTTTTTTCAATAATGTTTTTTTTTTTTTTTTTGTGGTTGTGGTTACAGCCGCGACCAGGCTCACTATCTCTCTGTTTCTTCTCAGTTGCGTCGGTGGAAAATGTATTTATATATGCGTGTGAGATTAAAAAAAAGAGCTACCGTTTTATTTATTTTTTGACCTTTTACTGTTTACTGCCCCTTAAAGAAACGAGAACAATCATAATGTATGGACACGTGGCGCAGGGGAAGAATTGAAGGAGGACTCTTTATCTATATAGGTCCTTAAATTTTTTGTGCTGTTCAATATTAGTTGTTTTTCTTTTGACAACTATATGATAACACCCTTCAGCTTCTTCTTCTTCTTTTGTTCACGGTGAAAGTTTTTATTTTGGGTGGGAAAAAATGTAATTTACATAGATATCTTTATGTGATTTGGGATTAATGTATGGTATGCCTAGAAATATTTGTATTGATGATGACGTGTAATTCAAACCAATTTTAAAATACTAATTAATTCTGTGTTTTCGTTTTATTTCTGATTTATTTTATAAATTATTTTTATGATTTAATTTTATTAAGTTAGATGTTGATATCATAAAAGATCACTGTCAAAGAAAACCTAATAAAGTATTGCCATTACAACTTGCTGCTAGACTTGTAAATACACCTAAAATGCTACTAATTTAATTACAAAGAATAAAAACTTTATACAAATACTATATTTTTCATTTGCTTCTTGCTATCATATAAATATAAAAAAATATATGTTTTAAAGCAATATTTTAGCTGTTTAATTATATCTATTTTAAAAATATATAAATTCTTATTACTAAAATCATGTTCAGATGACTGTGATGCTAATATCTATTTTAATAATTTATAAAAGTTTTGATTTCAAGGTGCAGGTCTACCATGTGTAAAATGTTTTCAGCATAACATATATTACTAGCTCACATTTTTCAATGATAAATCGTCTAAATAAAAATAAAAACAAAGTTAAATGGTTTTATTATATTCTTTCCAATTTATAAATAACTTTAACATTAACCGAGGAAATAGGTAAATTCATATGCTAGGGAACCATTTAGCACTTTTAAAAACTTTTGCATCGCAAAAATTAACTCTTTCAAAGAAATAACTGAATCATCTATACAACTACAAGGGCTAAAATAAACTTTGGAGGATGTGGTTTCCAACATAATCAATAAAATTCAATAAAAATAAAACAATTGCAGTAAATTTCATATATACTATTATATTAGTTTATTTTGTCGCCGGGAGCAGATTAAAATTTTTTGAAAACAAAAAAAATATTTAAATTGTAAATAATTATTTGATATTATTATTAAATCTAATTTATGGATATAATTTTAAAATTTTTTAACTCAATTTTTTGCCTAACTAGAGTTTTTAATTAAATCACTTGGGAGTTACCTTAATATAACATAATTAACTTAGGAAGTTCAAAGACAACCCAAATTATTGATAAAAAAGTGTTTTGTCTTTTAAAAATATTCAAGATGATATATTTTTTAATATTGAAACAATGATGTAAATATTGGATTGATCTAAACTTCATATCTTAACTTGTTAAACCCACAACCTGGATCATAAACTCCTTTAAGTTTAATAACTCTTTGTTTAAAACTATTTTTTTGCCTTGACATGATCCAATTAACTTGACAAGTCCAAAAACTACTTGGATGACTGGTAAGAACGTGATTTGGGTTTAATTTTTTTTAAAGATGATTTCTTCTTTAAAAAAAAAGATATTGAGGCAAAGACTAATTAAATCGATTAGAACTTCACAACTTAACCTCTCAAACCTGCAATCCAGGTTATAGACTTCACTAGGTTTAATAACTATATTGTTTTAAACTATTTTTACTTAATCATATGATAATAAAATAGATGCCTATAAGAAAATTAATCGCTAGCCAAATACCTAAATGTTTGTTTGAGACTACAACGATTTTATAAAAAGCAAACTATAATAAATTATGAAGGTCAATTTAAAATCAACAAATTGTTATATGATAATATCAAGAAAAAAAATATAAGGCTAGATTACTTTGAGGATCTTTCAGTCATTTTTTTTTACTTTTTTTTAAATAATCATTAAAAATATATTAAAATAATGATTAAAACGTTCTCAAACCTAAAAATAACAAAAATATCACTAAGTTCACTTTAATATGCAGTTCCATAACTCGGCCACATAATAATCTAACAAGTAAATAGATAAGAAATCCTCAATCCGCATTGCAAAGATAATTTCATGTATTAGTTATGAAAGGTTAGCTTGTAAAATTAAAACCATTTTGCATCATTCATAGGAGAAGATATTTTACAAATTCAAACCATTAATGCCTTTATGGAAAAAATTATGAATATTTGATTTATTCCACCATTTATATGTATGCCAACAATATTTGCAACAACCAAGCACTTTCTTCGGCCCTGGAAATTCCAATCATGCTCAAAATGTTAGTAGAGAAAATCACACTATACATATTCTAGCTGAACACTTTCTTGGTTTATATACAAGGTGTTTGAAAATGTAATAGCAATTATTTTTTAAAGTGCTTTTCATTTAAAAATATATAAAATAATTTAAAATGATAAAAACAAACTTAAATAAAAAAAATTTTAAAATTTTATAAAACGCGATTTGTAACACGTTCCAAAACAATGCTTACTTTATAAGTAGTTGTTGATTTCTTATATCACGAGGGGGAGGGGGAGGGGGAGGGGGATTTGTTTTTGTTTTGTATAGAAAGATTTGTCGGAGAGGTTGACATCCACACTTATCTTGTGGTAGGCATTGATAGTGTTTATGGTTATTTTCCACGCTTTAATATATATATGGGGATATTAACATTTTTTTTTGTTGATTTTTAAAATTAAAATTAATCCGCTTTGACCAAAGTTGCAAGATGTAATATTAAAAAATTGGGTTGCAAATTGAGAAAATGACTAAACCATAAGATGCTCAAAATAATTTATCCAAAATATAAATAAAAAAAAAGCTTCATGTGAACAAATATGAAAAGTGTGAGCATGAGATTTAAACCTCATATGTTTTAGTGTTGTTGATAATTCTATAAAATCTCTCTAAAAAGTAACATCCCATAGAAGCAATTAATTCAAAATTTTATCTCAAATATTTTATTTTAAACCCTCATAGATACATGTACAAATTAATTAATACCATGACAATTTTGAATTGGCATAAATTGCTTGAGAGTTAGATAAATGTTAATGTTAGTTATTCTATTTTGTTTACAAAACAAATGACCCTTTCAATTTGAAGAAATAAAAGAAAAGGATTAGATCAAAAAATATTTAAACTTTAGACACTTTAGTGTAATTTACCTAAATAAAAAGTGAAAAAGCCCAAAAACATTAATTGCAATTTAAACCAAATATTTTTAAAATTATAGCCGAAGATAAAATTATCAGTTTCAATCATAATTAACTCCACTGTTCATCACACTATCATATCATCAAATTAACAGATCCTTTATCTTCTAGCTAAACAAGGATGCCCCGATTCATCTATAATAATGTATGCCCACACCTGTACAAGGTAGGCTCCCGAGAAATATATATTGTCTTAGCTGATGGGTCAGGTCCACATATTGAATTTTATTATTGAAAAGGCATATCTTGAGGAGAGAAAGTAATCTACTATATAAGCAACTGAGACTCTTCTCTCCTAATTGAAGTGAGATGGTGACATTATCATAATCTCCTAGATGAGAAGTTTGAATAACCCAATATGCCTGGTGTCTCCGCATACGTACGATATTAACAATAATGTATGCCCACGTCTATAGGTTAAACCTATATATTGTAGGCTTTTCAAGAGATGACTTTGTCCTTATAAAGGATCCTCTTGAGAAAGAGATGACTTGTGTCCAATAAGATTCTTGATTCAGCCGGTGTGAGCTAATGGCATCTTTTTAGTGTTTGCTCCACGTTAACATTGCAGAAAATTGATGCTGCCACATGATTGAAGTTCTTTGACCGCCGGAACCAAGATGACTGAAGTTGCACTTGGCAGAAGGGAAGCGGCGTAGGCAAGGGCGGAGGAGTATAGGAGGCTAAGGTGGGCTGTAGCCCAGGTTAAAAAAAAATTATTAAAAAACTCAGTACTCTCCCTGCATAACCTTTACATCATATCTGTGAAGGGAATTAAGGGTCGCT
>Ga0325402_1005017_pt1 | contig 12315 bp, 7 predicted proteins | sample PopdelMetagenome_22_FD_207212 | JGI IMG/M metagenome (GOLD analysis project Ga0325402, IMG submission 207212) | Populus deltoides microbial communities from Bellville, Georgia, United States - Xylem-PdKOR-R3 | ecosystem: Host-associated > Plants > Phyllosphere > Stem > Wood/Secondary xylem...
ATATTTAAAATTTATTTTTGATTGTTTGTTTTAATTTGAGGTTAATTATATTTTATCTTGTTGAAAATGCAATTAAACCAATATATCAATCCTCTTTTAGTTCCAAAAAATGGTCAAATTGTAGTGTTAGAACAAGTATAAAGCAATGTTTATTATTAATTCACTTGTATGGAAACTACAAAATTGCTAGACATTGAATGTGCGCTTCTTTTACACTCTCTTATAAGGTTTTAACTTAATTTTTTTAATGTAGATAAATTTAAATTTTCCAAGCTCTTTTACCAACTTTCTTATAAGTGAGTCAGAAGATGTTCTCTCTCAACCAAGTGATTCTAATCAATTAATTGATGATTTAACATACTCGAATTTAAATGTCCATACAATAAAAAAAATCACAAAGAAGTAAAAACTTGAAAAGCGAACACATGAGTGTCATCATCAAAATCAAAAGCATCATAAAAATTAAAATTAGAAAGATTCATGATGAATTTTAATGAAATATAACAAAGATTGGAGAGAAAACAATAATGAGAAAAAATGTTAAGGTATATGAGAATATTTATAGATGGATTATTTTTTCAAATTTTGAATTCTTAAAATGTTGACAATTATTTTTTTCAAAATTTAAAATTTAAAATGATGGCGGCCATTTTTTCAAAGTTTGAAATTTTAAAATTTAAAATAATTTGAAAATCAAAATTGAAAATATTGACAGTTTTTTTCAAAGTTTGAATTTGAATTTACTTTTAAAAAATTAAAATTTTAACAGTAACATATAAAATTAAAAATTAAACATATTCATATAAATAAATTTTAAATTTAATTTTAAATTATATCTTTTAACTTTCATATTACTTCATATTACTTTTATAAATTACTCATATTAATTATATAATTAATAATATCATAATTATATTATATATAAAATCTCTAAATTAGTTATATAATTATATTAAAATTAATTTAACATGAAATATATTAAAATACAATTGGTTTTTCTAAATAGCTTTTTATCATTGGAATACACATAACCAAAAAAATTATATTTATACTATTTAAAAAGCCATTTTATCAATTTGGCTCTTTAATTTAGCATTTTGTATTGGAGATGCTCTTAGGCTAGGTTTCTTGAGTCCAAGAGAGTGTTAGCCTGCATGCTTAGGTGCATTTGTTTTTTTGGTTTCTAAGTTTTATTTTAGGATAGTTTTTTTCTTCATTAATTTCTATTTTAGAATATTTTTATACACATATGATTTTGAGTCTCACTTTTAAATTATAATGTTTTCTAAATCTAAATATAGTTTTGAATTTTAGAAGAATAAAATCTAGCACATTTTTACTAGGGAAGTAAAAAACATAAAAAAGTTGTAGATGGAATAGAATTTTTTTTCCGCAATAACAAAGATTTGGTAATTAATGATTTATTATTCTTAGATAGTTTTAAAACTATTTACAAAAATAAATACTTAAAAATAATTTTAACATTATAAAGTTTTTGGTTAGCATTTAGAAGCAATTAGATCATTGACTTGCACTACACCACGAGTGAGGTTAATTTTTTTCTGAATGTCAAAAAAATTTAAGCATCGCTAACATATTTTCTAAGAGGAAAAAAAAAACTAATCATGAATTCAAAATTTGATCAAACAACATGAGACGGTGGTGTATTGAACGATATTAAAAAAATTGGGACAATAACTACAGGATTGACTTAAGTCACACTGAACCAACCATCCAAACTCGCAATTTAGGTCATTAAACTATGATATCCCTATAAAAAAATAAATCGAAACAAACTATGAAGATTAATTTTCAATCAACCAAATGGTGAATAATGAGATTGATAAAAAGAAATATTCAATTAAAAAAAGGATAAAAAAATTCAAGTTTACCCGTTAAACCTGCAATCTAGGTCATGCACCTAATTAGATTTAATTTTTTTTCTAAGACCTTTTCATTTAATTATATGACAGTCAGACACATGAGACTCTTTTATATCATATAATAGTTATTTTTTAAAAAACATATAGGACATGTAAGTGAAACTGAAATAATAGAAACAAGTCTATTTTTAAAAAAATTAAATAACAAAAAGATGCCTTTAAATAAAAAAGAATAAAATGTTTTTTTAATAATAGAAAAATGCTTTAAATAACAAAAAAAAAGAACAAATATGTTAGGTACTTACGCTGGACCACGTGCACGCCAGGGCTCTTTTATATTTTCCCAGGGCAAACAACACATCATATGCTTTTTTTAAAAAAAAAAAGTCCTCCACTCTCTAAATGTATTTTTTTAAAATGTTACAAATGACTTATTGTCTGCAGCCTTAGAGTCCAGAGATTGAAGGGTCACCAAAAAATTAGGAAAAAAGGTATTTTATAATAAAAAATCTATTTACAATCATTTGTTTACCCTAAAATACTTAAAAACTAAGCAAACCAGTTTATGCCTTTAAATAACCCAAAATCCAATCCAAAAAAAAAAAAATTAACTTGAAACCCAAAAACATCTTAAGGTTAAATCTACTTTCTCACGCAATTTGAAGGTAAAAGAACACCCAATGGAACTCCCCTCATTGAATGGAATATATTAACACTAATATTGACATTTTTAGTGGTCAGAATCAGTGTCAACCAAGATTTTTTAAAACACCACATAAAATCTAAACATTATAAAGATACCTTGAGCCTTTAATTTAGGAAAAGAGAGAGATTTTTTTTTTTTTACATTTAATATCAGTAATCCATGTTATCATTTTGATCTCATGGTTAAATTTAATTCGTTATTTAACACATTCATATACATTACATAAATCATATAATTATGATTTATGTTTCTAGTTCCTATTGAAATTTCAGCAATCTTCTCTATCCAGGTCACTAAATAGTTCTTCTTTCCTTAGGATATCTACAAAGCAAAAGATAGAATTCTGAATTCTCATAGACTACCATTATTCTTATAAGTTGGGCCTCAGACAATATATTCAACTCATCATCGAATTATCCTAATAACATATATATTCTTGTTGATTATACACATATCATGAACACTTGATTCAACCTTTCTAAATCTTAACCTCATTTTAACGTTACTAGTAACAACTCATCACCACACAATCCCTATCAATCCATTGTTGTCAAAGTCACGAGTTGACTCGTAAAATCATATGATTTTAAAATTTAACATGTATATAACGTGTAAAATCAGGTTAAAAACTCGAAAACCAAAAAACTCGGTCAAATCGGTAAAATCAGACGAATTTTATGAGTTTGACAAAAGTTAAAAATTTATTAACTCCATGACTCTAAGTCTCGATACTCCCTAGTCCCCAGTCTCCCCTTTCCCCTTTGCCTTTTCTTAAATCTCAAATTCCCAACCCTAGCAGGCTGACACTAGCAACGCAGCTAGTTCCACAACTCTTTCTCTCTCTCTCTCTCTCTCTCTCTCTCTCTCTCTCTCTCTCTCAAAACACACATTTTTTTTTACTTCGTTTGTCTTTGATCTGATTGTCTCCACTCTCCATCTTCTGACCTAGTTGTTTGTAGAAACCAAATGTCCAGACCCTATATTTCTTATGACTGATGCTTTTTCAGCAGGTGGTTTTAATGCAGTCAATAGAAGAGGACAAGTTGTGCTTGCCACTATAAATGAAGCAACAATTGTGCCTTTCGTTAGTGGCCAGGTTTGTTTGCTGGATTCTCTCCTTTTCTGTCATGTTTTATTATACGAAAGAGGACCATCAATCTTATATCATTTTTTGGTGGTTTGGTAGTTAAATAATCTCGAACTTGCTGTTAATCTTGCAAAAAGAGAAAATCTTCCTGGTGCTGAAAATCTAGTAAACACATTATTTTCTGTTAATCTTTTCTTCTTTCTCCTCATCTTTGAGATTAATCAAGTTAATCTTTCCAGTACTGCAATGGGTTCTTGTACTCGGTATTTGTTGTGACAAGTAAAAAGAAGAAAGGTTAATCAAACATTAACTTGACATGCATATAAAAAAAATTATGTGGTTGAGAAAACATGAACAAAAATTACTTGCATCCTGTCTGAATTGGTCAATAGCAGAAACTATAGCATTATAGAGATCAAGAATTACAAATGTGCTTTTGTTTCCATCATCAGTGTTTAATTTTTCCAATGTTTTCTATAATACCTGGTTGTGAATCTTGGCATTTTTGTTGGATTCTTCATCGCAATTCTGATATGAGTTTCTCAGCTTGTAGTTGCATACCAAAAAAGGATAAAAGTCTTTGTGAGCAAATTATTAATAGATTATGGAATATTTTGTTAGCTAACATAGGATAGCAACTATATATCATGCATTGAACTATGATTTTGAGATTGCAATTATTTCTTATACATATATCCTTTCATATCTGCGTGTATAGAGATTGATTCCCATATATTCTTGCATTTCACTGTACAAAAATAAATAAATACAAAGTCTATGTACTTTTAAGAGAGAGAGAGAGAGAGAGAGAGAGAGAGAGAGATGATAGGCTAGAAAAAACTATAAATAAAGAAGAACATCTATAAGTTTTTATAAGGAGTTATGTGACCTGTAAGATGGAATTGGATCAAAGAATTAATTTGTTACAATTAATGTCCTATGTGTGATATCCTTCAGCTATGACTTGCATCTGTTTATTTAACCCAAAGAGAATAAACATTGATAACTCTTCCAAATACATCAACCTAAATATAAAAAGGACTAGGATACCAAAAGAAAAAAAAAAGGAAATGTGAAAGAAAAAGGAAAGGTAGGTAATGTTTGACATAAATCACAAGTTTATTACCATATAAACTTGAATGTCCATCCTTTATGGAAGTCAATTGTAATTTCCCTAGTGTTAAGAAAAGGGACTTGAAATGAATATCACCTGCTCTAACAACATTTGTGATCAATACCAAATTAAAGTTAGAGTGCTTGTTTGGAGTTTGGACCAAAACAAAGCGTATTAATGAGATGAGCTAAATCTATTTGGTAATAGTGAATACTATATTGCTTCAACGTATGAGCTAGAAGATCATAACTAGTCACTGTATAAATAATCTATAAGCATATGGAATATTACAATATTAAAAATCAAGTTAATTATAATGTCAAATAATTTGATAGAAAATTCTGAAAGCTAACATGTTTTAGGTTTTGCTTTCATACTTTTTACTCTGGTTGTTAGATGTATGTTTCATTGTTGATTTAATAATAATCCAAAGATTTTGTAAAATTTAACCATAGGCATGTATTTTTTTTTTTTTTGTATTTTGTCCAACTCTTTGCACTATACATCCTTGTTGGTGCATGTTGGTGCATATATTGATTCTTATGATACATGGCATCTAAAAAATTACCAATGGCAATGGACTTGACATGGGATAACGCAATATGGTATAGATATTGATAAGAATTCAAGAAAAGTTCAGTGCAAGTATTGTAAGAAATTTTTCAGTGGAGGCATTTATCGTTTCAAACATCATTTGGCTTGTACTCGAAAAGATGTTGAGTCAAACAGTAAGTACTAGAAGATGTAAAGAAGATGATTTTGAATGTTTTGGTGAAAAATCAAGAAGCAACTAAAAAGAAAATACAGGTTTTCCAATATATTGGAAAAGATGAAAATAATGATGAAGGGAATGAAATTAGCTCAGTGGACAAGGGAAAATGAGCAGCAAGTGGGAGTGGAAATACACAAACTACAATCAATCAACTGCTAAAAAAGGATCTTAAAGAAGAAGCATGTCGACAAATTACAAGATTTTTCTACACTAAAGCGATTCCATTTAACTGTGTGAAAAACTCTGAGTTTGTTAAGGCACTTGAATTGGTTGCAAAGCATGAGCCAGAGTTCAAGCCTCCATCTTACCATGATATTTAAGAGAAGTATTTTAAGCAAGAAGTAGATCACACGATGAACTTTCTTGAGGAGTACAAGCTAGAATGGAGAAAAAATAGGTTGCTCAATAATGTCTGATGGATGGACTGATAAGAAAAGATGTTCTATTTGCAATTTTTTGGTTAATAATCATAAAGGGACAATTTTTTTTATCATCGGTAGATACCTCTAATATATCCAAGACTGCTGATAAGGTATTTGAGATGTTGGATGCTATTATGGAGAGGATTTGAGAGGAAAATACGGTGCAAGTAATCACTGATAATGCTGCAAATTATAAGACAACAAGACAATTGTTGATGGGAAAGAGAAAATGATTGTTTTGGAAACCATGTGTTGCCTATTGTATTGACTTGATATTGGAAGATTTTGAGAAAAAACTAGAGGTTCATCAAGTAACTATTGCTAAGAGGAGGATAATTACCTCGTACATATATTCAATAACTATTCTTATTTTCATGCTAAGACACTTTACAAAAGAAAAGGAGTTGATTAGGCCTGCTACCACTAGATTTGCTACAGTTGATTCTTGGATGTTTGAGTGAATGTAACATACAATTGATGACAATGTTTACTTCCATCTTATGAAGGTCATGTAGGTTTTCAAAAACAGAAGAAGAAAAGTGAATTCAAATTTGTGTTCTGAACAACAAGTTTTGGTATGATGTCACTATATGTATTAAAACAACATATCCTCTTATTAAAGTTCTTCGATTAGTTGATTCATATTAGAAACTAACTATGGGTTTTATATATGAAACAATGGATCGAACAAAAGAGAAGATACAAATGAATTTTGGTTTTGTGAAAAAAGATACCGATTATCTATCTTGCTAATTATTTATTTACCACTATCAGTTCATACATAATGTTTATTTCACTTTTATATTATTAATTTAATGTTGATGATAATATTCTTATTTTTATTTTGTAGTTATATACCTATATAGAATATTATTGAGGCAAGATAGGAACCTCAACTTCACAGACCTTTACATGCAACAACTTATTATTTGAATCCTCATTATCATTATAATCCTAATTTTAAAGTTAATGCCAACATTAAAATTGAATTATATTAATACTTAGAAATGATGATACCTGATGCAAGGGAAATGTGTAAAATTGACTTACAACTTAATTCATTCAATGATGCAAAGGGGTTGTTTGGTATTGAGGCTACCAAGATAGCAAGGGATAAAAAAAAACTCCAGCTAAATGGCAGGATTCTTATAAGGATGAATGTTCAAAGCTATCAAAGTTTGTAATTCGAGTTCTAAGCTTGACTTGTACTTTATTTGGATGTGAGCGAAACTGGAGTGCATTTAAGATGATAATTTTTTTTTAATTTTAATTTTTTTATATTTGATATGAATCTTATATGTTATCAATTTGAATTGCGTATATAGGTTTATACGAAACAAAGAAATCGTTTGCACTAGAAAAAAGTGAATGACTTGGTATTTGCAATGTGCAATCTGAAATTGAATGATAACCAAGTCAAAAAGCAAGCTAATGATTTTGGTGAAGTTTTAGATAATCTCTCATTTGATGATGATTGGATAACCAGGGGAGAAAAACATGATAATTCTTCAAACTTTGATTTGCTTGGTGTCATTGATAATGCAACACGAAGAAAAAATAGTAAAGAAGATGAAAGTTATGATGAAGAAAATTTTAATGATGCTGAAATGGAGTGTCATGGAATTGAAGATGATTTAGAGATTTATAATGATGTCAATCTAGATAATTCAAGGAGTTTGGAGTTAAATATTATTGACAATATTGGTGTTGATGTTGATACTAGTAGTAGTATTAATGTTCATAATATTGATGTTGGTACTAATAGTAGCAGTAATAATCCTATAAATAGTAATGATTTTGCTAAATGTTTTAGGAACAACGAGGAAGATAATGGCAATGAGGCTGTTTTTAGTTTACATGACACACCAACAGATTATTTATTTTAGGTTTGATAATTTTTAGTTAATGAAATTCTATGAACATAATTGTATTGTATTGTATTTTTAAGTTATTTAACCATGTAAGAATTTTTATTTGAACTATGTATTTTAAGGTGTTTGAATATTTGTATTATTTATTTCACTTTTATTTTAATTGTATTATATTATTATTTACTACTTAACTGGAATTGTCAATATATAATTAGTTAAAATATTTTACTTATAATTTTATTATTTTACAATTCGAGTTTACGATCCGAGTTTATACTATATATTGTGTGTCGTGTCAAAAAGCATTTTTGACAACCTTGCATCAATTCATAACAATTACATTAACAATAGAATTAAATATTATGGTCAGAAAGTAAAACATTCAATCATAGAATTCAATCTTAAAACATGATTGTTAAACTTTTAATAAGTTAAGTTTACATATCTAGTAAATATAAATATCCAAAATCACATGAATTTTAATTAATGCTATACATAAATCAATAATTAGAAAAATTATTGGATTATATACATATTTTCATAATTATTATCTAAGTCTAAATAAAATACGAAGTAGACAAATGATTACTCTTGTCTAGTGGAGATTATATAACAAATACACACAAGCATAAATATTTAAACTTAAATATATTTTCTTAGCATATTAATAATTTTACTCTATCTTATTTGTCACTCATATTCTTTGAAGAAAGTTCATGCAACACATTAGTTATCATAACAGAATAATTTTCCTTTATGATTCATATCACCATTTAAGCATTCATACTAGCACACAACTAAATCATTAATATCCTTTATAGATTTAGCCCTCAAAATCTTTCCACCTATGATTAGCTTACCCTTTTTAATGGTAACACCAACACAATTATATAATTTACTCTATTTTAGCAGCTTACTACATTCATTTAACCACTCGTGAAATGACATATTTAACCTTACAGTAGACGGGTATGTTGATCATGATAATTTACTCTACTTTAGCAGCTTACTACATTCATTTCACAACAAGCATTCATTGACGACCACCTTCAAGAATATATCATGATCTCAATGACTATATGTTCATTATCCATTAAGCATCAACCACCACCTTTACTTTAAGTTAACTACATTCATTAAATCATTTTAATACCCCACTCGTGGTTTATGACATTTATACATATGTTCCTCCTTTTTAGAAAAAAAAAGTTCATGTTCTTTGCTAGTTCCCACACCCCCCTTCTTTTTTTTTGACATATTTAATCTCTTACATTCATATATTATCCCAAATTAGTAAATATGACTTTTGAGTTTTGACTATACTTTTTAGTCAAACTCAATACCTTTAACTTTGACTTTAAGTTATTAATAGTGTCTTTTAAGATAATTTTTTAAACATGATTTGAAATCATTCATCTAGTGCATTATTATTATTATCCTATGTCTTAATCGGACCTCAAAATTCTTTAATCCATTTCTATAATCCCAACTTTTCATGGAAAATAACTGTGTATACTAATCCATTCTATTCATCATTCTAGCATGTAGTTCAAATAAACATATAAGATCTCACATTTTCATGTATGCATATAATTTCCATTACAACTCCAATATTATATTCCAATTATTTATATCGACCTCTCATATGAACATTGAATTTCAAATAAACGTATAACATTCAATACAAACTTTGCATTTCTCTTTTATCTATTATATTATTTTTCCACAATACAATTATTTAATACTATAATAAAAATAATAACTATCTAAGCAATAGTTAAAAAATTTAAGAGTCGAGGTGTCGAACACCTATCTTGATCCTAAGTGTGTCCTGACACTCTTAAATGTTGTTCTGATCAAACAACCTTTTCTATTCCATCAAGGACACAACTCATCATGAACATATGAACTATCATAGGAACTCTATTCCAATTTCCCATTCAATTTATATTTTCAAGCCAATAATAAAGAAATTCATATGAGTAATGCACCTCCTGAAAAATCCAAGCCTTTCACATATTCAAGTCATATCCATCCATTTCTACATAATACATAGTCAATATTTAAAAATATAAACCATAAAAATAATATTTACCAATAAGCCGAAACACTCATGATGCAATCTATGAGTATTCCTTTATCTTTTTAATATATTCTCATATAATCATATACTTTCAATCATAACTTAACAATTTATAGTTCATAAATTCAATTTAAATCTCCTACTATAACTTTAGCCGAATCTATCCAAAAAAAGAGGCCAAAGCCGAATCTATCCTACTATGAGTATTCCTTTATCTATGAGTTTTCTTTTAAATTTGTTAACAATCCTATCAAACTCAATCATTAACATTTCACCTCACACAATTCAATGCAATTATTACAACAATTAGACTAACCAAATCAACCTCTTTTTCTCTTAGTCAAGGCCAAAGCTTCCCTTTTGAAGAGTCAAGGGTTCTATTTTAAGATTTCATATGATTAAAATAGCATGTGTATAATTTATATAAACTATCTCATAATTAATTCATTTTAATCTATAATTTGAGTAAAGTTCAAACTCTTTTCATTTTATAGTTGATCAAATATGTGTTCAAAGGAAAACATGCTTTTACTTACAAATTTTTTCTTTATTCCACATTACCCATTAATTTTCTATGCTCAATTACACAACTTATAACAAGTTTAACATTAATAACTCATCATCCAATAAAACACTAAGTTTAATCACAAATTCATAAACTAGCATTCATGAAAATCATGCAAGAACTTATTAAAGCTAAAAACAAGGGTTTATCATCATTTGCCTACATCAAACCAAAAAGAGATTCCAAGGTTTCCAGCCTTTTTCTTCTTTTCCCTCTTTAAAGTCTTGATTCTCTCTCTAGCTGCCACTTTCTCTCTCTTGTTTCCTATAAATCCTTGTCGATAGATCCTTCCTTTCACTTTTTTTCTTTCATCATTGCACTTAATCTCTTTATTTTTAGTGAATTTCCTAAGAAAATTTTGAGAAAATAAAGGAGAGAAGCACCCTCTCTCTCCAAAAACATCCATGGATGTTGGAAACAACCTCATGTAGGCTAATTTTATGTTTAATTATAGTTTTGCCTTTCATTTAATATCCCTTGTATTTTCGCATAAATTATCTGGTTGTTGCCTAAATCAGGAGTCTTTATTCTAAACTCCGATTGACCTGCAAGTTCAACCCTAGGTAAGACATCAAATCAAGAGACTCCACATAAAATTCTAGCTCGATCCAACGGTTGGATTGAGAGTTATATTTAATATTGTAAGACTAGTTAGTTTGTTATTTTTTCGTTATAAATCTGAATTTTCTTATTTAGCTAGTTTGTTATTTTTTCGTTATAAATCTGAATTTTCTTATTTAGCTCTTTCATAAATCGCATCAATTATTTTATTGAATCCTTGAGATCATTTTTTTATCCCAATATATATATATATATATATATATATATATATATATATATATATATATACACACACACTAATTATATCATTCGTAAACTTATTATTGTTTCACAATAACATTACTAATTTTTAATTGGGGTTTACACAAATTTTCTTGCAATTCTTTTTTAACTTTTTATTCCTCATTTTTATTGTTTACACCAACACTTTTTCATGCATTTCTTTCTTAACTTTTATTCCTCATTTCTATTGTAATTCTTGGATTTATTTTTCCATCCAACAAAACCCATTAATTTTAACTTTTCCTAATTCTTCCATCCAACAAAACTCGTTACTGATTTCACCACCTTTATGAATTTTTAACTAAATTTCTTAGTCCTCATTTTAACTTCAAAATTTTTTTAAAATTCATTTATGGATATTATCCCTTTCAACACACATAAAATTATTATTATTCTCATTATTTATCCATTTCATTTTATCCTGAGTTTCTATTCGTCGTCAAAGTCTTATTATCTCCGACCTTTTACGCAAGGGTTTACATTCTCTCTCTCTACCATTGTAATCCAGCAACTCTCTCTCTCTCTCTTCTCTCTCAAACTAGAGACTAAAAAATAAAAAAAATAAAATGTTAGACCAAAATTGAATTTTAGAAAACTATAGGGATTGAAAATCTATCAATAAGAAAGCGGAAGGGTGAAAGTTAAGATTTTGCTCTAATTTTGAAAAAATAAACCACCTAGTTTCTCTGTCTTTTTTCACTTTGGTTCCCTTACTTTTGATCTTTCCCTTTATCAATAAATTAGTAGCAATTGGAAACAAACTTAACCACAAAAGGATCCAATCGAAGACAAAACAAGTTTGAGTACTAAAATTAAATAGAACGCACTAATTGAATCTACGGTGATTTGTGAGAGGCTACTCAATACACGAGTGTACAATAAATTTGTTAATAACATACTAATATTGAATATTTAATTTTTAATAATCTTTCCTTTCTTAGCTTATGTTAATTTTCAACTTTTGATGCT
>Ga0325402_1005020_pt1 | contig 12313 bp, 7 predicted proteins | sample PopdelMetagenome_22_FD_207212 | JGI IMG/M metagenome (GOLD analysis project Ga0325402, IMG submission 207212) | Populus deltoides microbial communities from Bellville, Georgia, United States - Xylem-PdKOR-R3 | ecosystem: Host-associated > Plants > Phyllosphere > Stem > Wood/Secondary xylem...
GGCAAGACATATATATATATATATATATATATATATATATATATATATATATATATATATAGGAGACCAGGGGAGGGGGTAATGAAAAGCGTGGGACAGAAGCACAAAAAAAGGACATATCGGGAAGAAAGTAATTGTGGAGAAGGGCAGTGGCAGCTTGGGGAAGGTTTTGAAGAAACAGTTTTTATCTTGGAAGCATTAGTTTTTTTTTACAATGTAAAACTAAAATCTTTGTTGGGTTTCTCATAACCCAAATTTTAACCCTTTTTATTCTCACTTTATTTTATAAAAGTAATAAAAAATAATGATAAATGATAAAAAAAATAAAAGAATGAAGAATAAATTAAAATTTGGGTCAAGATTATAAATTGAAAGATTGAGAACTTCATTAAATTTTAGATTAATTTAATTAATCAAATCAAGGGCTTAATTGAAGAGATGATAAGTTTTGAGATTTAATTGAACTTGAAATTAGTTTAATTAATAAAATCATGGGCTTAACTAAAGAATTATCAAAGTTTAAGGTTGATGTTGGTTAAAAGTGAAAGAAATTAAACTCCAATGACCAATTGTGAATGCTACTGATATGCAGGAGTCCAATTACTTTACCCAAGGACTTGACTATAAAATTTCAGAACTTGAGTGACCAAACTGAAAATGACCATTTCGCATCTCAAAACAGCGTCGTTTCAAAGGACACTGTTCATCACCTTCTTCATTACAATAGGGAAGTCATTTCAGTAGGAAGAAGAAGAAACAATTCATCTCAGCTGCCCACGATGCAATACATTACTAAAATGTATGGTATTTATTCGGTTATAAAGCCAGAGAAAGAAATGTATGGCCAATTCATCACGCCTACTAAATGTCCAAAAAGAGTCGTCGACCGTTACCTTTACTCCTGCAATAACGATCTTGAATGTCTTCATTGTCAAGGAAAACACATGGAATTCTCTAGCTATAAAAGCTAGAGATGGGGGAAAATATGGAGGGATTAGAGGGCAAAGAACAAAAAATAACCCAGAAAAGGAGGGGAGAAAACGAGGCAGAAACAGAGAGAAGCATTGGCCAACCAACACACGAGCACCAGCCTTGTCTTTGGTTGTGCCACCCCCCCTAAACAGACGGGGAAGCTGGGGGAGAAAACCTGGAACAGAGGAGAACCGGTAGGCAGAACGAGCAGGAGAAGAAAAAAAAACAGAGCCTAACACAGACTAAAATGAGAAAACACAGAGGGAGCTTCTAGTCAACCAGTAGCACCTAACACCTTTACATGATAAGATAAGACTCGCCTTACCGAGAAGGACTTTTCTTAAACCCTATATAGACTAATAATTAGAAATACAATAAATACCTTAGCATATATTAGACAATTAAACAATGCAGCTTACCTTAGGTAGGGTATTTGGGATGTTAATACCTTTCCTTTATGCAATCAGTCCCCGTACCCAATCTCTGAGACTAGTTAGGGTTCCGGTGACCAAAATATTAGGTGACGACTTCCATTCCCTCATTCCACTGATAAAAGACAAGAATTCTTTATCTCCCATATTTTCCAAATTATTCAAACTCATAAAGTGGACGATCGCCGCGACACCGCACACGTACGACAAAGTGATTGAAAATGCTTCGCAAAACACAAATATTGCCAGAAAAGCTTATCAAAGAAAGGTGTTGAATGAAACATGTCTCTTCTTTCATTAAGTATGCATATTGACATGTAGTGGATTCAGTAGATATGGACTCGCAAATCATGATTCTTACAAGTTCAAATTATTATGTTGGACGATGTAAAAAATTATCGGTTTTAAACGACCTTACTTGAAATGAAAAAAGATCATCTTTGTTTATTCTTTTCATTATTGTTAAAATATATATCCCTTGCAATCACCATTTGAGCCTGCTAGAATCTTTCTTTAAAAAAAAAACCTTAACATGGATCACACCCCCACTTTAGGGGCAAATAAAATTGATAAAATTAAAAAAAAAACAATAAATGATGGGATTGTTTGTTTTGCAGTGGAAAACACTTTTCAAAAATATTATTTTTTTCTTTTTGCTTCAAATTATTATTTTCTTGGTGTTTTAAGATCATTTTAATGTGCTGATGTCAAAAATAATTTTTTTTTAATATATTGTTTTGATATATTTTCAAACAAATAGTACTTTTAAAAGTAATTGCTACCACAATGAAAAAACAAATCTAAATTGAGATTTTTCAATTACCTTATATATCATGATTATAATAATTGGAGGATACATAATTTGAATTTATTAGAAGGTGTAATATAAAATGTCAAAAAATCTTCCCCACCCAAAAAAATCATTCAACAAAAGAGTTATTTGCTTCAATTTCATAGCTTCTCCTAGCTGGTGGGATCAAACCAACTCTTCACCGTACCATACAAAATTTGACAGAAATAAGAAATCATGTGCAAATTATACAAAATTTATTATTAATTATCAATATTTATTATAGATTATCAATATTTATTATAGATCATCAATATCGAACAATGACTTATTTTATAATATAAATTATATTTGAAATAAAATTGATAAAATTAAAATAATTTCACGCAAAAAAAAATACTCATTTTTTTAAAAAAACGCCATTTCTTCTGGAAAAACAATAAAAATAACAAGAATATGAAAACATCTCTGGTACTGGGAATCTTTACCGTCAACGGACTCCACTTGCATTTGAGAAAGGGCAACTATAAAAAAATAAAAATAACAAGAACATTTAAAAAACCTAAGAATTGGAAAAGAGTAAAGAAAACACAAGTTGGTATACTTTAGTACTCAATTAGTTGTAAAGCTCAATTATGTGAGTCGATGATCATCATATTTTCATAATTAAACTCAATTATGCAAACATGACATCAAGCAATTAAACAAATTGAAGTGAATGAATAGAAAAACTTTGGCACCGTTGACTGACTATCAAATTAACCAATATTTAACATTTGTTACAGCTCAAATTAACTAGGAATTTGATTGGGGCATTAGCATAAGATTAAATTTGTATGAAAGATAGAAGTGTAGCATTAGCATAAGATTTTAGAAATGAGAATTTTAAATTACATGATAATTTAATATTATATTAGTGTCATTATATCGAGAAGATTCTTAATAAATATTTAATAAATATGATAAGAACAAAAACAATATAGTCAAGACATTCGTTAATGTAAACCTCCATTTATCCAAGAATTAAATTAATAAAAATATTTATTTGAAATTAAATATCTATTTTTATTATCATAAAATCAAATAAAAATTAATTTTAAGAATTCATTTCCTAGAAGAGTAAAATCTAGTGATTATATTTTAATGAGTTTGTTTGGTATGGTACCTGGTAGCAATTATTTTTTAAAATTCTTTTCGTTCGAAAATGCATTACAATATTATTATTTTTAATTTTTTAATATTTATTTTTAATATAAACACATTGAAACAATTAAAAAATCAATAAAATTAACTTTAAGAAAAAAATTAATTATTGAAAACCCCGTTTCTGCTGTTAAAACAAACATGTTCTTCTTGTTGTTGTCATCTTATAAAAAGGAAAAACAAATACAAAAAAACATCTCCGGTACCGTCAACGGACCCCACTTGCATTTTAGATAGGGAAATTTGAACATTAAAAAAAACCTAGGAATTGGAAATGAGTAAAGAAAACACAAGTTGGTGTACTTTAGTGTAAGACTCAATTAATTGTAAACCTCAATTATGTGAGTCGATAATCATCACATTTTCTTTCTTAAATGAATAGAGACAAGTGTTCATAAGAAAATGCAAAAAGGACATCAAGCAATATTTAAAACAAATTTAAGTAAATGAATAGAAAAACTTTGGCACAGTTGACTGACTCTATCAAATTAACCAATATTTACCATTTGGTCCAACTCAAATTAACTAGGAATACAGAAACAATCTCAAGGTTGACTGACTTGCTAAGCAAGTATTTTTTAAGAAAGCATATTCCTTCTCCTAACGAAAGAATATAATTCACCTGCACAAACCTTAATTCAATATCAAAGTTTTTTATAAATTGTAAATACAGTAATTGCTTACAATAAAATTAACTACAGGTAATTGCATACTATAAATTAATATCAACAAATTAATAACCGTGCTTGTTCAATTAAAAAAACTTTAACTACTATGAAAAATAAATAAATAGGATAACTGTTACTATTACATGAGGAAGATGGAGAACTTTACTCTAAGAATCTGACTAGACTGACTACTTCTTCTTCCACCTCTTACTAACTTAATTTAAAGTTTAAATTATTGATATTTCATTACATATTTTTTCCAATGTATAAATACTTTGGAACCACCCCAAATAAATAAAGCCCTTATGAGACTTCCAACAATGTCAGCTGTGTGTCTATAGGAACTGTTGATTTGGTTTGAATATGTTATTTGATTAGTCTGATTATAAGACAGGTTGAGTCTGTTGGAAAAGAGGATATGGTGTGGTAGCTAATTTTTAAAAACAAACACAATAACAAAGCTAAAAAATTCAAGAAAAAAAATGAAAGGAATGATGTTTTTTATTAAGAGTTTTCTCAAAAAATACATCTTTTTAACTCTTCTCTATATCTCTCTATACCTGCATATTATGCTTTTCATTATAAGTTTATTTATAAAACTTATGTCCTAGATAATCAAAGAATTAAATTACTTAAATAAAATTCTAATTTAATAAGAAATTTAACATTTTAATTAAACAAGAATTCTAATAAACTAATCTATTATAAATTATGTTGTTATAATTCATCAAGGATAACACTAAAACTAAAAGGCAGATAACACTTAATGCTTTTTACTTCGTAAACTTCTTCATCAAGGATGTTGTTATAAATCATCAATATTGAATATAATGGCTCATTTTATAATATAAATTATGTTTGAAATAAAATTGATAAAATTAAAATAATTTCACGCAAAAAATACTCAATTTTTTTTAAAACGCCATTTCTGCTGGAAAAACAAAAAAAAAAAATTAACAAGAATACGAAAAACATCTCTGGTACTGGGAATCTTTACCGTCAACGGATCCCACTTGCATTTGAGAAAGGGCAACTTGAACATTTAAAAAACCTAAGAATTGGAAAAGAGTAAAGAAAACACAAGTTGGTATACTTAGTAAAGAAAAACTTTGGCACCGTTGACTGACTCTACAATAAAATTAACTATAGGTAATTGTTAACTAGAAATTAATATCAAAAAATTAAAAAAGTATAAATAATTTGACTACTATGAAAAATGAATAGCATAACTTTTACTATATATTACATGAGGAAGATGGAGAACTTTACTCTAAGAGTCTGATTGACTACTTCTTTTTCTACCTCTTACTATTTTACTTAATTTAAAGTTTAAATTATTGATATTTCATTACATATTCTTTCAAATGTATAAATAATTTGGAACCACTAGCTCGAAATAAATAAAACCCTCTGCGTGTGTCTACTACTTCTGCCTAGTTTCGGGGTGCTTTCTCCTGCAAATGAATGGAAAACATATCCTTTATCTTTCTCCTATATAAACATAACCTCATTTCAATATCATAGCTTACTTCTCTCTCCGATTGCTGCAATTTCATAGCTAACTCTTTGTTATATTGCTAATTAACAATACTTTATTTGAAAAAACATCAAAAAAACATGTTTCTACTGTACAATATAAAAAATTCAAAAAGTATTTTTGATTTTTTTAAAATAGCAATTTTAAAACACAAAAACAAACATGCTTTAATAAGAAAATTCAACCCAACTTCCAATTAAAAAAAAGTATCATCACCAAACTTTTGTACAAAATTAAAAAGTAACATCAATTTATTTTCTCTTTACAGTATGAAAAACAAATTCAATAAGAGAAAGGAAACAAAATAAAATAGAAAATATCTTAAAAGAAAAAGGTTGCAGAGCCAGGTCCAATTTCCTTAGGTCTGATTGCGGAGCCACACTCAGTCGTCTTAGGTCTTGCTGCATAGCTACACCCAATCCTTGGGTTTTACTACAAAGCTAGATCCAATCTCAAAACAATTTTAAAAAAATATTTAAAATAATTATACAAAAATATCAAAAAAAAATATAAAATTGAAGTAAAGAAAAAATATAAAATATAAAAAATATTTTTGAAATGAAAAAACAAACATGTTTTAATATGAAAATTCAACCAAACCTGAAATAGAAAAATATTATCATCACCTAACTTTTGTACAACATAAAAAAATCACATCAATTTATTTTCTCTTTACAGTATGAAAAAAAAATCAATAAGAGAAAATAAAAAAATAAAGAGGAAAAAAATAAAATCAAAAATATCTTAAAATATAATTTTAAAAACACATATTAAGATATATTTTTTTATTTTTTTAAATCTATTTTTTATATCATCACATCAACATAATACAAAAACATCAAAACATATTAATTTGAATTAAAAAAAATATTAATTTGAAGTAAAGAAAAAAATAAAAAATTGTCAAAACAATTTCAAAGCATTTTTGAAAAATAAAAACAAACATATTTTAATAAGAAAATTCAACCTAACCTCAAATGAAAAACAAATTATCATCATGAAAAAAATTTAAGAGGAAAAAAATAAAATTAGACATATCTTAAAAGGAAAAAAAATTAACAGGAAAGAAATTAGTTGATAGTGTATTGGACATTACTTTGCTATGTATTATAGGTGGTGCTACTGTAGAAAATACTTTATTTGAAGATTACGATGCTACAAATACATTCCAGGCTTTTAATCAAACTCGAGCATTTTTACATTTTAAAAAATTGTTATTGACCCGCTACGGAGCACGGGCCAACATGCTAGTTATTATATTATTAAATAACGATTATTTCTTACAATATTTTATTTAAAAAATATTTTGAGATAATATTTTGTATGTTGTAAAATGTATTTTTTATATCATCACATCAAAATAATACAAAAACATCAAAAATTTCATTTGAAGTAAAGAAAAAACAATAATTTTTTTTTATCTTTTTTGAAATGCAACTCAAGCATTTTTACATTTTAAAAAAAAAAATTGATATTGAGCCCTTGCAAAGCGCGGGTCAATATGCTAGTTATTATATTATTACGTAACAGTTAGTTTTTAAAATATATTTTTTAAAAAATATGTTGAGATGATATTTTTGATTTTTTTTATATCATCACATCAAAACAATACAAAAAATTTTAAAAATATTAATTTGAATTAACAAAAAAATCAAAAGTTTTCAAATTTTTTTGAAACGCAAAAACAAACATGTTTTGATAAAGAAATTCAACCCAACCTGAAATGAAAAAAATTATTATTACCTAACTTCTATATAATTTTCTGTTTACCGTATGAAAAAAATTAAATAGGTAAAAAAATATGAAGAGGAAAAAAATAAAATTAGAAATATTTTCAAAGGAAAACGGTTGCGAAGCGAGACTCAATCTCCTTGAGTCTGGCTGTGGAGCCAGACCCAATCTCCTTGGGTCATCCTTGGATGTAGCTACGCAGCCAGACCTGGGTGTGGCTGCCAAGCCAAACCCGTTAGCACTTTAACGGTATACATGAAGTTAATGTGTTTCTTTAACATAAAGTAAAAAAAAAACAAACCCATAGTATTGGGTTTGATAATCAAGTCAAACCCAACAGCTTTTGGCACAGAAAATAGAAAAAAACAACGCCTTCCAGAAACACTTTTTAACTAAAAACACAGTCAAGACAAAGTCCCCATTACTCTACAGTATTATCCATAGTGCAAACACTCTATATCTACAATATGGTTTACAGTGCAATGAATCTATATAAATACACATTGTTTTTTTCATGTTTTTTTTAAAAATATAGTATAATTTGATTAGTCTAATCACAGGATAGGTTATAACCGACACCTGTACTATGAAAGGAACTTTATTTGTTGTTAACATAAGTTATAATCATGAATACCTGACAACATTTACAGGTATTAGTATTATTTGAATAAGATAATTAATGTAATCATGTTAACAATTTATAATCCGATTGAAACTACCTTTGTATGTGGTTTTCAATTGAGTAATAAATTTTTTTTATACTATACTTGTTTCAAATACCGTTAATGGATCCTCTAACTTTGACATTTGTTTTTATCATTGTTTAATCCTCACATTAATCTTACATCTCAAAGTCCTCTTTAACTTCTTCTTCTTCTTCTTCTTCTTATTATTATTATTATTACTATTATTACTATTATTGTTGTTGTTGTTGTTGTTGTTTATAATTTATATAGTTAACCTCTTTGTGATTCGACTCTAGTCTTATCAGGTTATTTATTACTTCGACACTCCTGCACTTAGAAGAAGACATCAATCTTTTGACTATGTTAATGGTAAAAAAAAATCATTTCAACAAAGGAGTTATTTACTGCAATTTCAAAGCTTCCCCAGGGTGGGATAAAACCAACTCTTCCCTATTTTATACAAAATTTGACGAGAAATAAGAAATCATGTGCAAATTAAACAAAATTTATTATTAATCATCAAGATTTATTGTTGATCATCAATATTGAATAATGACTTATTTTATAATATAAATTATGTTTGAAATAAAATTGATAAAATTAAAAAATAATTAATGATGGGATCATTTGTTTTGTGGTGGAAATATATTTTTGAAAAAAATTAAATTTTCTCTTTTTACTTTAAATTATTATATTTTTAGTATCTTTAGATTATTTTAACAAACTAATATTAAAAATAATTTGTTTAAAAAATATTTTAAAATAAAAATGATTTTGAAAATCAATTATAAAATTGATTTGAATATATTATTTGATTAGCCTCCTTTACCGTCAACAGACCCCACTTGCATTTTATAAAATGAGGACAGTTAGACCATTTCAAAACCTAAGAAACAGAAAAGAGTAAAGAAAACACAAGTTGGTATACTTTACTCAATTAATTGTAATCATCATATTTTTCTTTCTTAAGTGGGCTCAATTTATCCCAAGCATCAAGTGTTCATAAACAAACGCAAAAAGGACATCAAGCAATTAAAACAAATTGAAGTGAATGAATAGAAAAACTTCGGCACCGTTGACTGACTATCAAATAAACAATTAACTCTGTAACAAAAAAATAAAAAATAAATAAACAATTAACTAGGAATTTGATTGAGGTTGGGTCAAAATTTACCAATTGTGCTTTAAATGAGAAAATATCAAAATTTTTTCCATACAATGGCTATTTGAGCCTGCTAGAATCTTTTTTGTAAAAAAATTATTAAAATAAATCACACCCCATGCTAAGAGTAAAAACAATTAATAAAAATTAAAAAACATTAATGATAATGGATCATTTGTTTTGAAGTGGAAAAACACTTTTCAATTTTTTTGCTTCAAATTATTATTTTCTTGGTGTTGTAAGTTTATTTTAATTTACTGATGTCAAAAATAAATTTTTTTTTAAAAAAATTATTTTGATATATTTTCAAAAAAATAAGATAATAATAACTAAACAATACATCCTTTGAATTTATTAAATAAAATATAATATAAAATATCAAAAAATCTTCTCTGCCTAAAACAATCATATCAACAAAAGAGTTATTTGCTTCAATTTCATAGCTTCCCCTAGCTGGTGGGATCAAACCAACTCTGCACTGTACTATACAAAATTCGAAAGAAATAAGAAATCATGTGCAAATTATACAAAATTTATTATTAATTATCAAGATTTAATTATTGATCATCAATATTGAATTATGGTTTATTTTATAATATAAATTATGTTTGAAATAAAATTGATAAATTTAAAATAATTACAAGCAAAAAAAATATTCAAAATTTTTTAAAACGCCAATTCCGATGGAAAAACAAAAAATAACAAGAACACGAAAATGTCTCAAGTGCTGGGAATCTTTAGTGTCAACGGACCCCACTTGCATTTGAGAAAGGGCAACTCATAGTTTTGAAACCCGACCCGGTCATCAACCCGGTCAAGTGATCGGGTCACGAGTCAGACGGGTTGACCCGGGTCAAACTGGGTCAACCAAAAAAAAAAGAATTGGAAAAACCATACAGTTTCTCTAACCAATAAGCTTAATACCATCATTTTCCTACAGTTTCTTTATTATAGAATGTACTTATATAGAAAATATTGTATATAGAAAATATTGTAGACATACTATTGTGTGGTAACCTCCACCATTACTTTTGTATATTGCCCTACATATATATATAGAAAGGGTTGGCTAACCATTAGGTTAAGCCTCCCAATTATTCTCAACTTGGTATCAGAGCTTTCTGCCGTTAGAACTCTTTTCTCCCTTCCTCCCTTTGCAGCCGGCCCTCTCTTTACTTTCTCTACATGGATTCTACTGCTGCCGCCGACTTCTCCCTCTCCACAGGTGGTGCAGCACAGCCGGCCAGCGATCCCTAAGCTGCTGCCGCTGGTGCCTTTTCTTCCCCACAGCAGCCTCCACTTGCAAAGCTTGTCTCTGACTCTTCCTCCCAAGTCCCTGCCGTTCCTTTACCTCTCATGGGAACCCACACTACAGCTATTGTTCCTTTAGCGAACACTCACCAAGTTGTTTCGCTAAAACTTATGAACACAAATTATCTCTATTGGCGAATGCAGATGAAGCCATATCTCCTTGGTCAAGGTGTTTTTCACTTTGTTGACGGCTTAGTGCCGTGTCCTCCATCTCATATTTTTGACAGCTCTGCTGGTTCTTCCTCTATCATCAACCCTTCTTTTCTCCGTTGGAAGCAACAAGATCAACTTATTTTGAGTGCTTTGCTCTCCTCTCTCTCCATGGATGTGTTGCATCTCGTGGTAGATTGTTCTACTTCGCATTGTGTTTGGCACACTCTTGAGAAAGCGCTTGCCTCTCCGTTGAATGCTCGCATCATACAACTTCATGGCTCTTTTCAAGACCTTTAGCAAGGTGACTCATCGGTTAGTCTATACATGCAGCAAGCCAAATCGTTATTTGATAAATTGGCTACTGCTGGTTGCCCCATATCTCTTGAAGATTCAATCTTTATGTGTTTCGTGGCCTTCGTGGTGAGTTCAAAGACTTGGTAACGAGTCTCATAACCAAAGCAGAACCGCTATCCTATGCTGATCTTCATAGCCACCTTCTTACCCATGAATTTTCCACAAGAACTCTTTCCATTCCATGGTTGCAGCTCCCTCTTTGCTATCTTCTTCTTCTCCGCCGCAGCAACCACCTCTGCTGCCAACACCATAGTTTTCTGCATACCATGCTATGTTTCATCACAGCCCTAACTTCAGCCGCAACAGGGGCCACTCTAAAGGTAATTAGCGTCCCCACAGCAACTGTTCCACTCCCCAGAACAGGGGCCACTCTGCTGTAGATTGGCGGCCAAACCACTGGTAGCAAACCAGGCGCAATTCCAGTGCTAGACAGCAGCATGTACGTTGCCAATTGTGCTCTGATTTTGGGCACACAGTTCCCCATTGTTCCCAGTTTCGTAGCAGCCCTCTGCTCATCTTTCTGTTGGGAATATCTCTGCTGCGACTTGGTTCCCAGACACCGGCGCAAATCAACACGTCATACCTGATCTTGGAACTCTGACCGATTCTGCACCCTATCTTGGTAATGATTATTTGCATGTTGGTGACGGTAAGGGCCTTGACATATCCCATATTGGACATACTAAATTACATTCCCCAAAACACATGTTTACATTATCTAATGTTCTCCATGTGCCTCACATTACCAAACCGTTGTTATCTGTTCAAAAATTTTGTCGTGATAATCATGTTTATTTTGAATTTCACGCTTCTATGTTTTATGTGAAGGATCTCGTCACCAAGGAAGTTCTCCTTTCCGGCCAGAGTCATGATGGCCTTTATGTCCTCTCCGAGTCTTCTGCCACGTCAGTTCCTCAAGCTTTTTGGTCTCCTTGCATCTCCGCGACTGCCGACCTGTGGCATCGTCGTTTGGGTCATCCAACCCCTCGTATTTTCAATTTGTTAGTTTCCGGCAATAAAATCGTATGTACTTCTAGACGTTCTCTTACTCAGTGTCAAGCTTGTCCTTTAGGAAAGTCGTCCCGTTTGTCATTACGACCTACGGGTCACAAAACTTCTGCCCCACTTGAATTAATTTTTAGTGATGTTTGGGGTCCTGCCCCTATGTTTTCTTCTGATGGCTTCCGCTATTTTGTTATTTTTGTCGATGCGCATACCAAACATATATGGTATTATCCGCTTGTTGCGAAATCTGATGTTTTTTCCACTTTTCAACGTTTTCAAACACTTGTTGAGCGTCAGTTTTCTCTTAAAA
>Ga0325402_1005021_pt1 | contig 12312 bp, 10 predicted proteins | sample PopdelMetagenome_22_FD_207212 | JGI IMG/M metagenome (GOLD analysis project Ga0325402, IMG submission 207212) | Populus deltoides microbial communities from Bellville, Georgia, United States - Xylem-PdKOR-R3 | ecosystem: Host-associated > Plants > Phyllosphere > Stem > Wood/Secondary xylem...
TCATATTGACTGATCAACATCCATATTATTTCATTGTTATGTTTCAAGTCTATAAAAACCTGTTAATACATAGAAAACAAACACACAATAAAAACATATATTCTTTTCTTGGTCTTATCTTCTCATTCTTTTAGAGGTTTAGAGGGCTTAGTTATATCCTGGAGGTGCTGTCTCTGTGTGTCACAAATAAACACCTTAAAGACGGTGTTTTCACGCCTCTAAGCCAACTCCATATTTGTTTCCATCCTAAATATTTATAACAATTTTGTGTTTATTTTGACGGAGACAAATATGAATTCCAGCGTCAGAGTTGCTAAGGATGTCAAAATTCAACTAGAGCGGTTCGATGGTACGAATAAAACAAGATGGATGGACAAGATGATGTTCCTGCTTACTTCATTAAAGATTTACTACATTCTTGACCCAAATCTACATGCACTACCTGAACCATAAGAAGATGAATCTGCTACTGTTACGACTGCAAGACTAAAACATGAAGAAGATGGTGCTTTGTCGAGGGAATATTCTGAATACTCTGACTAGTCGACTTTATAACATCTTCTCCAAATTAAAGTTGCCAAAAGAAATTTGGGCTGCCTTGAAGACACACTACAAGTAAGAAAAATCAGGTTCTGATTGTTTTCTTGCTTTAAAATTTTATGAGTATGAGATTACTAGCAATAAGCCAATCATGAATCAAGTCCATGAAATTTAAATGCTGATATCAAAACTTAGTGATTTGGATATCAAAGTTCCTGATTCGATTTAAGTGGGGGCTGTTTTATCAAAACTTCCTCCATCCTGGAATGAATATAGGAAGAAGATGTTGCATTCTATAAATAATTATACCTTTGAACAATTTTAAATACATTTTCAAATTGAGGATCAATCTCGTATCCGTGAATTGCAAGCAACAAATTCTAAAGTGAATTTGGTTATTGAATCTGGTTTGACAATGACTCAAAACAATCTGAAAGTGTAAAATAAAGGAAACAAATTCAAGAAGAAACAAAATGCTTATAAGAAGCATAGGGTTTGTTTCCATTGTGGAAATAAAAAGGCACTACATAAAAGAGTGCAGATTCAAGAATTTCAACAAGAAAGGTTGTTCTTTCAAAGTGAATATGGTTGAAAAAGATGAAGTCAGGGAGTTGATTGCCATGGTTTCAAACATTCAAATTGGAATGATTATCGAATTAAATATGGCAACTAATGTTGTAAATACTTCGGATTGGTGGTTGGATTCTAGTGCAACAGTTCATGTTTGCAACAATAAATCATGGTTCAAGACTTATAAAGAATTGAAAAAACATGAAGAGGTCTTGATGGGTAACCATAATTCTGCTAAATTTTTGGGAAAAGAAGTTAAACTTTACTTCTGGACAAAAATTGTCTTTAGTCAATGTGTTTCATGTTCCTGAGATTAGGAAAAACCTTGTATCTGCTAGTCTTTTGAGTAAGAAAAGGCTCAGGATTGTTTTGGAGTCTGATAAGGTTATTGTAACTAAGAGTTGAGTGTTTGTGGGAATATGTTATTCTTGTGATGACATGTTTAAGTTCAGTATTAATGAAATCAATGTTATTTCTACTTATATGGTTAGATCTACTTCTTTTCTTTGGCATGCTAGATTAGGACATCTAAATTATAGATATTTGAAATATATATGTAAGCATGGTCATATTTCATATCAGCATAATAATAATAATAACAAATGTGAAGTATGTGTTCAAGTAAAGATGACAAGAAGCCTTTTTCTAAAGTAGAAAGAAATTCTCAATTACTTGAGTTAGTTAATGCCATACTTTTAAATGCTAATTTACAAAAAATTTATGGGGTCAAACCTTACTTACTGCATATCACATTCATAATAGAGTACCATCTAAAAAATTAAATGTTTCTTCTTATGAAGCATAAAACGATAGAAAATCAAATCTGAATTATTTTAAAGTGTGGGGGTGTGTTGCTTTTTATAAAGTTTCTGATCCTCAAAGAACAAAATTAGGACCCGAAGGTCTTAATAGTGTTTTTGTTGGTTATGCATAAAATCTAAAGCCTTATAGGCTTTTGGATTTAGAAACTAATATGATTGTTGAATCTGTACATATTGAATTTATCAAAAATAAATTCATAAGTGATTTAAACGTGCAAGAACCAAATCTAAAAGTAATGACTCCTAACTCAATGTTAAGTGAAATAACGTAAAAAACTAGAAGTAATAGGTTCAAATGAACCCAGAAGAAGTCAAAGAGTTAAAAAGAAAAAACACATAGATATAGATTTTATTTCTACTGATTCAATTGTATTTTTAGTGGAAGGTGATAGAAATATAGTATTGAAAAAAACATATATGATCCTAAATATGGAAGATAATCAAAAGACATTTCATCAAGCTATGTCTTCTAGAGATATTGTTTTCTGGAAAGAAATGTTAAATGATGAAATAAATTCAATTGTCTAACAATACTTGGGTCTTAGTAGATTTACTTACCTCTAGGTTCTAAGCCAATAGGATATAAGTGAGTGTTTAGAAGAAAAGATAATACTAATGGTTATATACAAACATTAAAGGCAAGATTAGTTGTCAAAGGTTTTACTCAAAAGAAGGGTATTTATTATTTTGAAACTTATTCTCCAGTGGCAAGAATTACATCAATTAGAGTTTTATTTGCATTAGCATCAATTTATAAATTGTATGTTCATCAAATGGATGTAAAGACAGCTTTCCTAAATGGAGATTTAAAGAAGGAAGTGTATATGAAGCAACCTTAGGGTTTTATACTTCTTGGAAATGAAGAAAAAGTCTTTAAATTGTTAAAGTCTTTATATGGTTTAAAACAAGCTCCGAAACAATGGTATGAAAAGTTTGACAAAGCAATTTTATTGAATGGTTTTCATTACAATAGTGTTGATAAGTGTATGTATTCTAATTTTTTTAAAAATAAAATAAAAATTGGAGTGATTACTTGTCCCTATGTAGATGACATGTTATTATTTAGCATCAATATGATTGGAATAATTGAAACCAAAAGATATCTCACTTTTATCTTTAAAATGAAAGATCTTGGTGAAGTAGATACAATTTTAGGTATCAAAGTTAAGAAACATAGTAGTGGTTATGCACTTAATTAGTCGCATTATATTGAGAAAATACTTAATAAGTTTATGCATCTCAATATAAAGAAGGCTAATACCTCATTTGACTTTAGTATGAAGTTAAATGATTATTGTGATAAAGTGGTAGCATAACTAGAATATGCTAGTGCAATTGGAAGTCTTATGTATGCTATGCATTGTACAAGACCAAATATAGCTTTTGCTATATGCAAGTTATCAAGATATACAAGTAAGCCGAATACAGATCATTGAAAGGTTATTGTAAGAGTCTTTGGTTACCTAAAAAGAGCGATCAATTTGGGCGTGTTTTATTCTAATTTTCCAATTTTGAGATGGAAGGATATAGTGATGCAAGTTGGATGACTAGCTCAAGTGATAATAAGTCCACATCAGGATGGATTTTTTCACTTGGAGGAAGTGCAATATCTTGAGCATCTAAGAAACAAACACGCATCTCTCATTCTACCATGGAATCAAAATTTATTGCTATAGTTATTATAAGTAAAAAAGCAAAATGGCTAAGAAATATATTGTTTGATATTAAGTTGTGGCCACAACCTATGTCAGTCATTTCTTTATATTGCGATAGTGAAACAACTATGTCTCGAGCTTATAGTATCATTTACAATGGTAAGTCAAGATATATAAGTATTCAACATGGATATATTCGAGAGTTGATTTCAAATAGGGCAATCACCATTGTCTATGTGAAGTCTGTGAATAATTTAGCGAATCCGCTCACAAAAGGACTATCTAGAGACATGGTATGAAAAACAACTAATGTAATAGGGTTGAAACCTGTTATTAAATATACCGGTAATAGGAACCCAACTTTGGATCAGCAAGAAGCTTACCTCTAAGTTTAATGGGTAACAACAAGTTACTGTTTAATATCTGTTGGACACTGATAATTAATTTTAGACCCTATTCTGATAGTATTCAGTGTATTCTATTACGTAATGGAGGTTGAGCGTAGGCTCTTAATGGAATTTAAAATTCGTGTTTAATATAATAAAGACATGTATAATTCCACCTATATGAATATAGAAGTGTCGCTTTTAACAAGAGTTAGGGTTATCTCTTGTAAATATTCATGAAAATAAGATATTAGCACATGGTCATAATAGTGTTAAACAATTGTAAACCTCTTTAAGAGTTTTGATAGTATTATGTGTGTAGTATCTTTTATTCTACAACAAAAGTTTTGATTTAATCTGCGGACACCAATAACTTTAGTAGGATTCAAGTTCTAATGCTAATTGAAGGTTTAAATTGCAAAATACCTTCTTGTAAGCATAATTCTATCAAGTGAAAAGACATTCATTACAAACTAGTGGGGGATTGTTGGTGTAGTTTGTAAATGAATAAAGAAAGAAAAGATGTCCATCCCACATGGAAAAGAAACACTCCCTTCTAATGTTTTTTATAAGTGTAAGTTTCTATTATGTAGTAAATTAAGTCATGATGGATGAACTCTTCTATTTGGCTTCTTAATGCTATTATATGGATATTTATAATATCAAAAGATGACATTTGAAACTTGAAACTTGGAACTCAATATATCAGTGAGATTAATTCATCCTTGAATTATTTTCATAATTAATTTTGATATTTGTGACTATTGAGATAAAACTGAATAATAGCTATTCAATTTAATTTAAAGTATAAATATTTCATGAATAGTCATACTGTTTCATCAACAGTCATACTGTTTTAACAATATTATTTCATCGTTATGTTTCAAGTCTATAAAAACTTGTTACTACACAAAAAACAAACATACAATAAAAACATATATTCTTTTTTTAATTTTATCTTCTTAATTTTTTAAAAGTTTAGAAGGTTTAATTATATCTTGAAGATATAATCTTTACATGAAATAAATAAATACCTTTAAACCAACCCCATATTTATTTCCATCCTAGAATATTTTTAACAAACGAATTTAGAGCATGAGAGCAGCAAATGAAAAAGATAACGTTAAAGAAGTAGAATGGCACACCGCAAATCTTAATGACGATGGTGACAATAAATGCCCACCACCCTCACATGCATGATTCAAGGGTACACCTCGGATTCAGACACACTTCTTAATGAGCTAATTCAATGGACGTGGCGGTGAACCCGGTTCCTATTTAATGCTAACTGCCAGTTGGGGTGTCAGATTCCTAGAACAACCTGAAAAACACATGTAATTTTTTTTCAAGGTTCTCTAGATGGTAAGAATGCTATTTGCGAGGGAGTTTGCTTGTTAATTGATATTAATTTTTTCCCCAACAATTTCCAGGAGCAAGAAACGGAGGGTTTTTTTTTTTTTTTAATAGAGGTGAGAAAAAAATTAAAAAACTGATTAAATCAAGAAAATCAGAAAAAAATAACCGAACTGAAAAAAAACCGATTAAACCAATTAAAATTTTGAAAAAACCGGCCGGTTCGATTTTGGTTTTATAAGCAAAAAACTGAAAAAACCGAACCGAAACCTAAAAAAACCGGAAAAAAACCGAGCCAAACCAGAAAAACCGAGCCAAAATCAAAAAAACCGAGCCAAACCGGTTTTTGCACTAAAAACCAAACCAAACTGAACTGAAACCGGTCGGTTTAACCTGGTTTCGGGTTTTTTTAAAATATTCAATTTAATAATTTTTTTATAAAAACCAAACCAAACTAAAAATGATCAATATAATTTTTCTTTGCATCAATCATGCAACTAGTTTCTCCGCTTTTGCTTTCTTGACCTTCGGCCCCTTTTGTGAAAAGACCAGAATTTATTCATGGCTGAGGCTTGAAGCAGTAGGACTCATGTGTAAACAAGTCTTAATTCATTGCTGTCAATGCTTCAAGGAAATGCAGCAAGGAACGAGGTAATTTCCTTCATTTTTTTTTTCTTTCAGGTAATAATTACTAAAAAACTTGAGCTGTCAAAATTAATTATTGATGTTATTTAAAAATTCTTGAAAGCAATGGGCCTTTGACTTTTATTAGATCGAATTGTAGCCGCTCAAGACTTTTCATGGAGTTTATTTTGGCTGGTTAATTGAGATTTCTTAGTCTTTCAAGACAGATTTAACTGTGAGACTCTTGGGATATCTGAACTTCTTGATTGGATATGGAAAATTAGGGTAAAAGAAAAAATTTCGGATCAAATCCAGATAATTCAGGTAATCACTTGAACTTCACCTGATTTGATTTTATCACCAAGAGCTTAACCTTGTTGATAAATCAGTACGATTTCCTCTGATCATTCAGGAAATGGATTCTATTCTGTGAGAGAACACATCAGTTTGAATGTAAACGATCTAATTAAAACTGCATCAAAGAGGAATGTAATTCTGATATACTAAAGTTGATCTGAAAATAGTCAAAATACAGTACTGTTGGAAAGGGAAGAAAAAAACAGAGGAACATCATTGCGATGGAAGGGACGAAAGCAGAGCAACATGAACCATAAAATGGAAACGAGTCATGGTCAATTGTTTCGGCTTATAATCAATAGCTATGGTGAGAAAAATCTCTCTTTCGCTTGGAAACTGAAAGCAAGAATTCTACTGCTCCATCAATGGATGGAGATAGGAATAATGTTTTCCAGTGATGGTAATAGCATGCTTACCTCAACCCTCTCTCGCTGCCAGTGGCCATGGCCCATGAGCACAGGCTTATCAATTGAAACTGCACTTCTTTTCCAATTTTCGGGCCACGCTACATGCCAACTGAAAGCCTAATACTAACGAGACTTAGGCTACTGTTGCTGGGCTTGAAATTGCAAGTATAATCCTTCTGGACTAACTCCCCAAATTTAAACTGCAAGCAATTCCAGTGCGCGCGCGCGCATATATATATATATATATATATATATTATTTCATATTTTTGAGATTCAAGTTTTTTCATAAAATCTTATAATTAACTTGGAGGCCAATTTGTTGAAATAAAATTTAAATGTGTGGTATTAAAACAATTATAAGAAGAAGGACTAAAATGAAAATAAAACAATAATGGGGCTTCTCTAGAATTCATGCAAGAAAAAATCGATCGCATCCAAAACTTATCAATTTAATCATTTTTGGTTCCTTTAATTTTAGGATTTTACTTGTAGGTCCTAAATTTTAGTTTTCTTTTTACATTTTAGTTCCCATGTTTAGAGAGGAGATAAAGAGTTATTGGGAAATAGAGGATGAGATAGGAAATGATTAATTAGCCACATTTTATCAACAAATAAGTTAATCTTGGTGTCATCAAGTTTCTTTTGACAAGATGAGCGTTATAAAGGTGTTTTTAAACTTTCATCTCACTGAAAAAAATAGATTGAGAGTGGAAAGTTTTTTTATTTAATTTTAATTTTGTAGACCGATTTAAGTTTGCATTTGAGGTTGGAAGTGAGTTTATTAAGATAGTTATGGTGTTTATTAGGTGTTTCTAGTGAAAAAACGGTTAAAATAAGTCTTTAGGGTGCCAAAACTCAAACTCTAACTTTCCAACCATTTCTGATGGCTAAAATATTTACAAGTAAATGATTTATCATCTGTTTGGTCTTTACAAGTAGATAACTTGGACCCTAGTTATCTACATGTCATCTACTTTATTAAATAAAAAAAGAGCAAGAAGGCCAAAGATGTAGTCTTAGCTTTATAGGTCTACCAAGCATACAAGTCCAACCTTCGAGCTTAAGCATCTAGCCTTTTTTTACATGACCCTTTAAGTTTTTTTCTTTATTTTAATTAGAACGCATCATACATAAAATAATTAAGACTATATTTAAAACATTATTCCATTAAATACTATTCAATTTTGCTTTTGTTATCAAATAAGATTATTTAATTGTTTTTATAATATTAACTAAGGGTGTTAAAGAAAAAACTCAATCTATAATATTTGCATTATTTAACTTGACATAATCAATCAAAGTCAAATAATGTAGTAATTACAAATGATAGTTGATTAAAAAGCCTAAGAAATAGATATCACGAGTCGGGTGGCGGGTCAAAATCTTTGAAACTTGGTCAACATAACCCAGTTTGTATACCTTATAACAATAAACTTAATGTGTTGTTATATGTCATGTCCTTTTTGCAATTGTTTCTTTCATTTTAGTCAATTAATTCAATTGATATATTAAGCCTAAATAGTTTGTTACAACTTATAACAAGTTCTGGACTTATAATAATTATTTTTCCCCTTCAATTACATATAAAATATCAAAACATAATTTCAGTGTTTTCTATTTAAAACTTGTTTTTTAGATCATGATAAGTTTTGTTTTATTTAAAAAAACAATGTTTATGAAAAAAAAAACATGTTTTGGTAAAAAAAGAAAGACAGAAATGTATTGATAAGAAAATGTAATTTAGATTGAATAGATATATTCTTTCTACTTATTTTAAATTATATATTTTTGTTTAAATATATTTTAATTTCTTGTACTTTTTATTCAAAAAACATGTTATTAATAAAAAAAATTTTGGTAAAAAAAAGGCATAAATAAATAAAAATAATTCATTTAATAAAAAAAAATATTTGTAAAGAATTTAAATTGTAATCTTTCATATACATATTTTAATTGTAATAAAATAAATTTTAAAATCCACAATGCGGAAAATAACTAGTCTCAACTATAATTTATAGGTAGTAACAGAAGAATAAACAATATAAGAACTTTGAATGGATATTTACCAAACAAGAAAAAAGATATTATTTACATTAGTTTGCTAATTTATAGTTAGGAATATGAAGTCTTTATTATTCTTAATCTATATGTTAATTCATGAAGTGTGGAATCATTTTGAATAAGGTTGCAGTAATCATAAGATTAATGCTTTATTCATCCATAAATATATACATATGTAAAGATATTTGATTCGAGGACTACGTAATAATTTAGTTCATTGATCATAAAAGAAGTTGTCAATCTCTATCATTTACATGCTATAGAAATATCTTTATTGCTTTTCTTATGTGTGATGATAGATTCAATTATCATCCTTATTTATCAAACAAAAGGTTAAGTAGAAACTTTCACAAATGATGATTTTCTTTACTCCACAAATTTGGCATATAGTTATGAAAGTTGCTTGTTATAACATGCATATACCATATAAAGGGGGGGGGGGAGCAGACCAAGGCTATAAATGATAGCAATTAAAGATTCACAGCTACTAAATGAATAAAAGGTTAAGCCAAAATGATTGGAATGTCAAATGGTCAACCTTGATTGACTATCTATTGAATTTATAACTTTATAACCTAAGAGAATCTTCTTTAAGTTTACTATTTTAACTATCCAACAAGTGGTGCTCATTGATGTGGTTGTACAGAATCATTTCTTCCATATTTTAATTAAAGTTTCCTTGGCTATCTACTTCACATTATTGTTATTGATACACGCACATAATGTTTGTTATAGTATTAATATGTGACAATCAAACCATTGATTCTTAAAAGTTATGATAGTAGACGTAAATGTTGGAGTTTTATTTATTTAGTCTTTTTAGCTTAGGTTTTCAGAGATTTCAAATTTTATAGTTTTAATTCAAAGCAAGTTTAGATTTATCTGGTTTGGCCTTTTATTACTGCAAATGTATAGGATAAAAGTCAATCATGGTTGCATATGTATGGGATGAAAGTCAAGCATGGTTTTTAAAGTTTTAAAGCTTTGTCAAATCATTTCTTTTACTTTAATCCGGATAAAATTGAACCTTTTACATGCAAATTTACACTAGATTGAAACTTTCCATTCAATTTTTATCTATTGGATGGTTGTTATGTGCACATATACCCATGTAAAATGGTCTCGATCATTGGAAAACTAAAAGAAAATGGTTTCATTTGATCAAGGGTTTGTTTGTTATGAAGAATAGATTGGAAGAAAGATGGATAGAGGAAAGAAAGGAAGAGAAAGATGCATGGTTTACCATCTTTCTGGTTGTTTGACTCATAAAAAAGGAAAATGCCAAAAATCAATTCATCAAAACATTGAAAATTATTAAGAAAAAATAGAAGTATATGCCATCAATCTAAGTAAATTGAAAAGGTTTGAGGGATCTTTCCAATCCCTCATTGAATCTTTATAAAAGATACCTAATTCCTTTCTTTCCCAACAAACAAACAGATTGTACAACATTTACAAAATATATGATTTCATTTAACTAAATATAGACATTAGATAGACTATGCATTTAGTTTAGAGAAACTATTACAATTCACACATGTAAAATGGAAGAATGGAATGTGCAGAATTAAAGGAAGGAAGGAGTCAGTTAGTAGTAGTAGTAATTATCAGAAATGGTTAGGAAAACTTTTAATCACGTGGCATATTATTTTAGTAATAATTAGATGAATCAATTACGTTAGTTATAAGTATTTAATTGGAGGGAATTAGTTACAAGGTTAGATGAATAAGGGTAGCTTGTATATAATAAATGTAAAGAATTTTTTTTTTATGTATAACAAGTAATCACAAAACTATCAATTCAGTCATCTCTTCTTCTCTTCTCTTCTCCTCACTATTTACATTCTTTTTAAGCTACTTGTTAAGGATTGACCTTACCAATTGGTATTAGAGAAAATCCAAGACCCTTAATCAATTCTATATTATTCAAAACTAAAAAATATAGTAGAGAACAATGGGGTGAAGGTTAAGGAATAACATTGTAGGAAACTTGATAAGTATATACATAAAATTCATCAAGAACTTTTGGAGTTTATGGTAGAAAGTAAGGAAAGATGGATGGAATAGGAGAAGAAGATTGATCAAATCAATTTGAAGATTGAAGTTTTGAAAAACCAAATTCAATCTCTTTTAGCTAAGTAGATGAAAGATATGGAAGTTGAAGTCAATTCCAAATGAATCTTGACTACTCTATTAATAAGAAAAAAAAATCTAGAACTAACAACAATTAAGAAGGAATGTTATATAGATTTATAAGCCATAATCATAGAGCTCACATGGGTAATTAAGATCACAGGACTAGATATAACCCTACACTACTAAGAATTGATTCGCCAACTTTCTAGGAAGATCATCCTAGGGGTTGAATAAGAAAGTTTAACAAATTATTTAAACTAAACTTCATTCTTGTACATTAATGGGTTAAAATGGCTTCTCTATACTTAGAATGCAAGGTAAATATTTAATTTAAAGGATACATGCGTGGAAATGAATATCTAGTTAGTTAGGATGAATTTCCTAAAGTTATCAGCAAAAGGTTTGGCATAATTCAACAAGCAGGTATAAGAAAGAAGTGCAGATGCTTATATGGAGAAGATTGAATCCTTCATTACCTGAATCTTGTTATGTCTCTAGTTTTATCAATGGATTGAAGGAACATGTTAAGCTAGTGTTAAAGATTCTCAAGCTAATGACTTAAATGTTAACCTTCGAATAAGAAAAATGATAAGAAGAGTCAAATAACACCTTAGCTGGAAGAAATGAAATTATTTAAAAAACCAATTCTATATTTAACATGGAAAGATCAACAAGTAACCTCCCGACTAAGCCTTTTAATCAATTCAAAAGTGAGGTTTAACAGGGACCGAAACACTCTTTTAAAACTTTATATGAACAAAAAAAAAAAGATTAGGGCAGCGTTTTAAAAAATGGTGATAAATTTATGTTTGGACATCAGTATAATGTTAAAAGGATTGCATATGATTGAGGGTGTTGATGAAGAAAGTGAAGAATTCATGGATGTTAAAATAGAGAATACTAATGGAAATATTATCAAAGACAAGAAAGTTGAAAAGTATGGATTGTTATTAAATGCCTTAGTTGATATTTATGCTCATAACACCATTAGGATTAAGGAAAGCTATCAAGGGAAGGAATTTGTTATTCTGATCGATAGTGGAAGCACTCATAACTTCATCAATGAGTATGTTATCAATGTAGTTAAAGTTGCCATCAAGATTACAAGTTCAATGCAAGTTTGAGGATATTAAAATTAGTAAGATGTGATGCTATGTTAGGAGTGGATTGACTACAAATTTATTCTCCAATCTTATTTGATTTTATTAAAATGAAAATATCATTTGGGAAGGAAGGTGGAATGACAGAACTAAAAGGTATTGTAGATGGGGTTAGTCTATAAATCATGATAGTAGGAAAGGTTTAAAAACGTTTAAAGAAAATTATGATGGGATATGTTGGACAATTCTTTTTAATAAAAGCAACAAATGAACCAAAAGTCTTAGAGAAAAGTTCTAAAAT
>Ga0325402_1005022_pt1 | contig 12312 bp, 10 predicted proteins | sample PopdelMetagenome_22_FD_207212 | JGI IMG/M metagenome (GOLD analysis project Ga0325402, IMG submission 207212) | Populus deltoides microbial communities from Bellville, Georgia, United States - Xylem-PdKOR-R3 | ecosystem: Host-associated > Plants > Phyllosphere > Stem > Wood/Secondary xylem...
CAAAACCAGCAATGCAGTCTGCCTTAGGCAGAACGTTTAAGAGGTGATAATATCTTCCCTTTTACGTAACCAGTCCCGTACCATAGAATCTCTGTTGACCAGTTAGGGTTCCTAGTGACCATAATATTAGGTGGCGACTCCTTAAACAAGACCTTTTTCCTAAAAGAACAAGATGCCAGAAATCTGTTCTTTTCCAAAGATTTTAATTTTTTAAGGCCGCCGCAATGTCGGGTGTGACAAGAGTTTTTATCTTATTGGATAAAATCTTAACCGTTCTAAAGTTAAAATTTAGCATCATGAGTTACCAATCTAGTAAAACAATAGAGGGTATGTGCTTTTTTACTATGGATAGAATTGTTCACACACTCACAAAACAATATTAACCTACTATTCATTTTTTAATAATTCATTTTTTTTCTCAAAATTTATTTTGGACGATTTGATCCTATTTAAAGGCCAAAAGCTTTTGATTTCTCAGGTAATGATGGAATTGAAAGAAGATAAACCGGAAAAAAAAAGGCTCCAAACTTGGATGGTGTGCAAGAAATTTGGCGATAAATACACTTAGTTCCTCAAACTTTAAAACTAATGCAATTTATACTGTTTAGGCCCTTCCATTTTTTTTAAAAAAAAAAACCACTTTTGGTAATAAAAAAAAATTTTGTATTGTTTTCCAGTCCCTAGTTAGAGAGAAGAAAGAGAGATGTCATCATATTCTGGCGGTAGAGAGAGAAAAATATTGTTGGCATCGATTTTGGCAACCAAAACAGTTGATCTTTATGTCAAATGATTCTATTTGTAGAGTGAAGTTCATCTAACAAATTTAAGCTCAATAAGATTTTTTTTAATTTCGAATTAGTCTCAGGTTTTGGGATGGTTATTATTATTATTATTATTATTATTATTATTATTATTATTATTATTATTATTATTATTATTAATCCTTCTCTCTTTTATTTTGTTTATATAGTTTTTTTTAAATGACAAATATTTTTTAGTTATTTTGTATGCATTTAATTTTTTAATAGATTATTCTAATTCATTTTTATTTTTTTATGTTTTATATAAATAAAAAATATTTGTTTTTGGATAATATTTCTAATATATGTAACCTTACATAATATATTTTTTTATTTTATTTTATTTAATCAATTTTATGTGTATTTGTTTCTATTATCGTTTGATTAAATTAAAATTTAATTTTGATAAACAAAATCATTTAACACGACCAGGTCAAAAACTCATGTTGCAATGTCTAATATTTTGATTTACATGTGTATTAATTTTCCATTTTTATCTTCTTTTATTGTTAATGACTTTTAATTTTTATTTTTTAACACACATGTTCTAGATCTATTTGATTATATATATATCTAAGTTTTTCAATTTACACTTATAACTATTTTACATACAAATATGCGTTTAAAGAACTTGTATATATAATATTTTTATTATATATATATATATATATATATATATATATATATATATATATATATATATATATATATATATATATAACTCACAGCATAGCGCATCATATGGCTAGTCCAATATACATATATATGTTGTTGTTCCATGCAAAGAGTAATATATATTCTTGGAATCGTTATTAAATAGTTTTATTTTAATTAATTTAATTTAATAATCATCACAAATTAATTTAATTTTAAAAAATAAAAAAATATTATTTTGATATAATTATAAAGAAAAAACATTTTAAAAAACAATTATTATTATTATAATTTCAAACACTCCCTCACATTTTATCATTGATGGTCTGTTGGTTTTACATTATCGATAAAATTTATACATGTTTAATAAATGAATACAAACATCGCATTAAGACATGTACGAACACAAAATTATACGTTTAAATACCCTTCGTGAGGTCGATGATTAAGCTGGAATTAATTAAAATATATTATCACTGCCAGCTTTTCTTGGGTGGGCATAAAGTTTAAAACTAATTAAATTAGAGAATACAAAAGCGGGACACACGTGAAGAAAATGGTACGAAATAAGTTTGAGTCTCTTCGGCTCAAATTTTATCATTTTCTATGTAAAAAAAGAACATTATCTTTATAAAGCATCCGAACCGTGATTTGGACTAAAAAAAGGGTAATATATGCAAGCTATATATATATGAAAAAAAGCATTTTGCAAAATAATTATAATAAAAACTAAAAAAACTCAGACATGTACTAAATTATGAGCATTTTTACTTTGGATTGTAGCAATATTTATCGAGAAAGAATTGGTTGGTTCTTGCAGTAAGTTATGAGCAATTTGTTTTTTTATAATTTTTTCATGGTGTGGCGTGTTGTGAATTGTTGGTTGTTTGTTGTTAATGAACTATCATTCTTTTAAATTTGTTCATGGAGGGACTAGTAGTCAGAGATACAAGCCTTATCTACAATATATACCTGTTTTCGTGGTTGTTGTCTTGGTAATTATTGGTTTTGTTTTGTTATGCAAAAGCATGTTTTGTGACAATTCAATGTCAGCCACGTTGTTTGGATATGAAGAGGAATGAAAAAAGTATTTTTTTAGAAAAACACGTTTCTAAAAAAAGGGTAATAGTTCCAAAACACGTTTGATATATTTTTAAGAATTTTTTTTAAATAATAGTTATCATACTCTTAAATAACCCCTTAATATCCAACCTGTATATAGTGTTGTCCTATAATAATCTACCTGACATGCTCTTTTAAATATTTTCTTAGATTCATCGTAGCTATCTAATGGATCAACATATTTTAAAAATTTAATTTTTAACCTATATCCATGTTTAAAAGGATCAAAGATAAGATAATAACGCAACATCCCTGTGCTTGACAGAACACGAGGCTTAGAAGACATGAGACCAACTTGCTTTCAACCTCAATGTCTTTGGATTCAACAAAGTGCTAAGCCATATGAATCTTGCAATCTACCATACCCAACATTCTTGGGTTTAGCTACGCGTTGAGCCCAAGTACATATGATCTGTCAAGCTGCCAAACCCAACATTTTTTGGTTCAACTACGCTCTGAGCTCAAACAGATATGGGTCTGACAAGCTTCCAAACCCAATATCCTTGGTTTTAGCTACGCCTGAGCCCAAGCAGACACAAGTCTGACAAGTTATTAGACTCACTACCCAGGGCATAGTATATTGTACGAAGTCCAAATGGATATGGATCTAACGACCATTATAGGCCTTATATTGAAACATGAGGCTTTATTTTTTTATTCTTTTGACTTTTAACTTAAAATGTTAATGTCAGAGATACTTATCTCTCTGCATCCCTAGGAGTAGAAGGGTCTATCATATTTCCATCGCCATTAATATTGTGTAATGAATATTTATCCCTTATTAATATGGTGTAATAGATATTTGTCTCTTATTTAATGTTGTGTAAGGGATATTTATTGCTCATTAATGCTAACAAGAGGAAATGATTATCTAACCCCTCCATTCCAACAACATGACAAGCTTTAAGGACTATAAATACCTCTTGAACCACTCAGGTAAAAGGTTCACATTTTCTATTCTCTAAGTATTCGTACTTTAATTCTCATAACACTTATCATACAAAAAATAAGAACAAACACTCTTGTTCTTAGAATTTAAAGCTCATTCTTTTATTTATTGTAATCTCTTACTAAAAAATCATCTACTTTATCATCCGAAGGTCCTAAAACTCCACCAAAATAGGCTATTTTACAGGTGTTGACTTTTCTACCACCAACCATCTTCTTCCTAAGCTCTAGAGAATAGAATATTGATATCAACGTATGATTATCCACTATCCAAACACTAAAAAAATTTTCATTCCTAAGCATAATGGTTTGAGAACATCATCAATTGATACTGTTTGTGAGAACCTAATAAAAACGGCATCAACTGTTATTTTAGAACTGGTTTTTAGCATTCATAATCACTATCAATGCCAGACAATCAAGATACGATTGGGATGAGACGCGTCACAGACCTCCCTACTGTTGTTGCCGCCACATCTGCTCCATTAGAGTTTCAACATCTCATCAACCCAAGTGCAAGCCCTTACTCAAGCTATATTGGTAACCTAGAGGCAGTGTCATATCTTGCCATACCAGCAAATCTTAGCATATGTAGCACTCTCAATCCTAACTTCCCAACCATAAGTTATCCATTTGACCAAGATATAATTATATTATCTAGAGGAGGTTAGGCAAAATAATGTCGCACCCTTGCGGCGGAGCGTGACGACCCTCGATTGATTTCAGGGTTTTTTTGTTTATTTGTGTAAAAGTGAGTCGCCACCTAGTATTATGGTCACTAGGAACCTTAACTGGTCTTTAAGAGATTCTAAGGCAAGGGACTGGTTGCGTAAAGAGAAGGTATTAGCACCTCTAATACGCCCTACTTAAGTAAGCTGCTTGGTGTTTGGTTTGCCTTATAATTGCTATGATGTTAATGTTTTCTAATTCCATCAGTTTTCCTAGGATAAGTTTGTTATGATGAACAAACTTGGACTCAAAGTCTAAAAAGAAAGAACCCTTGGTCAAAGTGGATCACACCCTTACATATGTCTACAAAGTACTGAGGAGAACCAATACAGATCTCTTGAAATCTGTGTTTAATTCAGACTAAATTTATAACCAATGATTTATGAGAAGGTAAGATAGAAATCTAAGGATATTCAATGTGCTTAAGAGCTCATTTTTTCCTTAGTATTTCAAGTGTTTGCGACTCGTAAATCACAAGGAAAAGGAACAAAGATTTCAAAATCTAAGGAGATTCAGAGCGCTTTAAAAGCCTCATTTTTCCTTCGTGTTTCATACTTTCACGGCTCGTAAACTGTGGAGTAAAAAATTAAAATGTCCTCAATTATAATCGAGGTTTCTTTCAAGGATGTGTGATGACTTATTATTCCTAGAAAAATATTTTGGATATTAACCACTTGGGATTTCTTTATCCAAACATTAACAACAAATAATAACAAGTTATTCCCAATAATATTTTGGATATTCATCCATTTGGGATTTCTTTATCCAAACATTAACGGTGAATAATAGATGAATTCCCCTAAAAAAATAAGATTTTTGTATTTTTTGAAATATTGACCAATACCCTTTGGAGTTTTACAAACATGTTGTAAAATCCAAAAATACAAGAAAATAATTTTTTTTTTGTTTATGAAATCCATTCGAAAACACATTTTCGAAACTTCAAAAAGTTGTTTTTTTAAAAAAAAAGAAATTCAAAAGGATGTTAGGGTATTAGTCGTATGCATGAAAACTTTTTTTTTTCAGACACAGACACACACACACACACACACACACACACACACACACACACACACACACATATATATATATATATACACATACATACATATTTGCAACATTTCATGGAAAAACCCGATATTTTAATACTAGATTTGTATTTTCACAATATAAAAAATAACAAGCCATAAACTACATACACGAGAAAACCAACCATATTACTCATTTTTTTTTGGGCTGGGTCTAGCTCGGCCCATGTGGCTGGGCTGAACCCAGCAGACCTAGCCGGGTCACCAGCCCAAACCAGTGACCCAGCTGGGCACTGTTGTAGATTGCATGCGTGAATTACTCATGCATGCACTGCATAGTGCGAAGGTAATTAATTTGCCTTCGCACACTGCCTAAGTCCTTTAGTAAATGTAAAACAGAATAGGGAAAGAAAGACTTACCTGGCGAGGCAGCGGCTGGAGGCGAAGTGGAGGAAGACGACTGGTTGCTGCTCACGAAGGACGCCCCTGCTCGCTGTTCACGATGGAGCCAGGTTTGCTGGCCGTTGTCGCTGCTTGTTTTAGGCGCGGTTGCAGACGAAACGGGAAATGGTGGCCCGCTGGCTGGTCGATATTTCTCCTCTGTTTCTCATGTTGCTGGAAGGGAAGGATGGCTTCTGCTAATTCTGCTACTGCGGCTGAGGAAAGGTGTGGCTTCTGCTGGTTCCACCACTGCGCTTGAGGAAGGATATGGCTGCGGAGGAGGCTACAGCTGGGTGAGTGGCTCAGCTCGTTTCTGGTTGTTGTTGGTGCTGGCCATGGTTCAGCAGAGGAGCTGCTAGGATTTTTCGAGGCAAGCTGGTCTGCGGTTCTGGTATTGCTTCCCTGTTATTATCGGTGGAAGGGCTAAGAAAGAGAAAGAGAGACTTCGCTGTGGCTTCTGGTTTTGAATGTTATCAGACGGGGCTGAGCTGAGGGAGAAAAAGGGATGAGTGGAAAGCCCTTTCTGGGGGCTGTGTGGGTTGTGTTGATAGAGAAGGAAGGCCTGTAAATGGTGTTTACGGTGGTTGCAGGCTGGGGGAGTGAGGTCTGGCGAAGGGGCTGCAACGAATAGAGAGAGATGAGGAGGTGGTGGCCGGATGCTCTAAGTCAGCTGAGACAGGGGAAGAGAGGCTTGTGTTCGGGTCTCTGTGGAGAATAGCAGGTGAGCTAGGAAGAAGAAGATGAAGGGTGAAAAGCTAGGGGCGTCAGTTTTGGTTTTTTTTCCAAAGGGAAGGGGGGTCTACTTTGTTTTTTTTAAAAGATCAGAGAGGAGGCTACGGCTTCTTTGCTAGAGATGATAGGGTTATGGTTTTTTTTTGTGTTTTCTTTAATTGTGTAAAATGGCCTCCTTGTAAATTTTCTGCCCCTTGTGCATATGGCTGAAGGTTCACTTATATAGAAAATCTCTACAGGTGTTATTTAAGGAAATATTGCAATAATTATTGCAGAGATTGTCTTCTATAACTAGCACCAACAAATCCTATATATATGGTATTTTATATTGCAGTGATTATCTTCCATAAACAGCACGAATCAAATCATATATCTATGATATTTTATATTACAGTAATTATATATGATTCAATAATTATCTCATTGACATATTGCTTCCTTAATATTAGCCCTGATGCTCTATGTTATCGCCACATGTAAACCCTTATTATTTATTTATTTATTTATTTATTTATTTTTAGTTTTGAAAATTTATCAAAACATGGGTAAAAAATTAGGTAGCAACAAATAACATGGGGAGATTTCCACCCCGATAATCTCCCAGTCCCTTTAAAGGTTGTTCTCATCGATGTGGAGCTCTCTCAATAAGTGGTCACTCTAGACGTGATCCATCTGGCCAACGCAAGATAGATGTTAGTTATCAACCCTTCCATTCTAAGATAGAACTCTCTAGCTTCCTAGAGCTTATTAGCAACAGCCTAAAAGAAATTTAGCTAGTAAATACATTTAAGAAAAGGTTTTATATTCCTCATGGGATAAAAAAAAATCATATTTATCTAGATGAGTCTTGCACACGCTCATCCCTAAGGAGTACATCTCTTTGAAGATGACTTTGGACAACTATGATAGTCTAACAGATCCATGAGAACATGTCCAAAATATACGTAGCAACTCGGAGCTTGTCATCCAAGATAATGATGTTATATACAAGATACTCCCTACAATTTTCAAGAGTTCAAGAAATATAGATTGGACATGGCAAGAAAAATCTTGGCCTTAACTGTCTCATTTAATTTTGTAGACCCTCTAAAAAACTCTTAAAACTCCATAAAAGATTTTTTTTAGAGCCTATAACTTTATATGAGAGCTCTAAACTTCTTCTATAGCAGCAAAAAACTCAACCCCAGAGCATCCTAAGATTCCCTCATCTCCTACATCCCCTGCTTCAAGGAGTCCATTTCATTATAAGCCAGATGTATCTCCTTTTTAATAAAGCTAAGCTGAAAGACTTGGCCTTTCATATCATCCTTCAAACTTGTATAGGCTAGCTTGAGGTCTTTCGACTCAACATCCATAACAGCCTTTTCATCTCTTAGCCTTTGAAAGACAATATAATATGCCTTGTACTTGTTAATAGCTTTCTTCACTTAGCTCCCCTGAAACATCCAACGCCTCTTAAAATAAACACACATTATGACAATCTACCAAAGACAAATGATTGTTAGAAATAGTAGTAATAAACTAAAATAATGAGATCAAATAAGAGAGCTTCTCACATAAAGAGCCATTTTTCTAGTAACAGCCAAATAACAGTTGTAGCTCTCATAATGCATTATCAAGATGTCTGAAGGAATGGTTAAAAGCCTTTTCAGGTGTTTCAACACCTCTAGATCATCCTCCTTGAAGCTAGACTTCCTACCTAGGATAACATCTATGTACTACCTTTCCTCTTCCATCAAAGTAGGGAAAAAGTAGAGAGGCTCGACCAAGGATAAGGTTAGCAAAAACATCCTCTAACCTAGACTGTCCAGCTCCTAAGAAAAACACCTTAGGTAGAAGTCCTAGTAGCTGAAGAGGCCTTTGTAGTTAAAATCAGGGGTAAGAGCATTGATAGTACAATGATAAGAGAGGTATCTACAACTAAAGCTACAATGCCAAAATTCATAAGGGTGGAAACCCTTTTTCTATTGAAATGAGGAGCAGCACCCACAATCACTTCAGGAGGGTCAGCTTCGGTTAACCCCCAGTCAGGGGAGAATGGCTTCCCCTACTGTCTTTGACCTTCATTTCCACGTGAATATCGACTCTCGCCATTATTTTCTCAAGAACAAAAAACCTCTCTATGTTAATATAATCATTTTTCATATCCTATCCAATCCTTAATCCATTCAAGTTAAGAGATGGAGATCCCCTCTTCAATGCATATAAGCTCTCCTTTGCAGACTTTGTTGAAGTTTCTCTTTCTTGTTAAAATTTTAACCTTACACAAAACTAAGGTAAAAAATGAATATTTAGATGTATAAAAACAAGAGATAAAAAGCTGCATACTTTGCAACAAGGATTGGTGATGACCTTTGCCTATTTTATTAACATCATAATTGGTTGAGTTTGAGGCAAACATAACACATGCTTTTTCCTTATCCGAGCTTAGACGGGGTTATTGTTCACCTTAGAAGAAGGTACTCTTTAGTAATAGTCATAACCCTAGACTTCTTGCATCCTATCTCTAGGGATGACTGTCCTATTATATCTTACTATCAGCCACTTCTTGACGTGTGTAGGTTTGCCCTGTAAGGTTCCTTTCATGGATCCAATGAGGTTGTTTGTGAAGGTAAAGAACTAATGAACATCATTGTCGCTATCAGTACCACCAATTACTTATGACAAGTTCACAAGATATTTACAATAAGCATGATTCTAACAATCCTGAGAAACTTGTCAAAAACAGATAAAATTATCCATTTGTTGGGATGAAGCTGACCTGGACCTAACCTGTAATACCAAAAAACTTCCCTAACAAACCCTTGGAGAGAGAAGGTATACCCCAACCCGTACATACATTTAAGGGCAATGTTTTCAAAGAACTCCTGGGGGGGTAGACAAGGTCGGTTGGCTAATTGTTTCATCCTTGAAAGACAGTTTAGCCATGTACTCTCTTGGATGTAAACCATTAACAAAGGCCACCTCATCTATGGTCAATTGCTAGGTGCATTGTCCTCAGAGGCTTGAGGTAGCCTCTCTACCCTGGGAGTCCCTCTTGTAGATATGAACGTTGGATTTTCATCCCCTCTAGGTATAGAGCTCAGTTTAATAAACCCTTCTCCCATCTGAACCATCCGGGTAAATGATTCGTATTTTTTTATTCTCTGACTATTCATATTTTAATTCTCAAAGCATTTATTATACAAAAATAAAAGCACTCTTGTTCTTGGAATTTAAAACTCATTCTCTAATTTATTGTAATCTCAAACATAAAACTCAGTGACTTTATCATCTGAAGGTCCATAAACCCCACAATAAAGAAATTTTTTGTAGGTATTGAACTCTCTACCACTAACCATCTACTTCCAAAGCTTCAAAGAAAAAAAATATTAACACAAATATATGATTATATATCCATTATTCAAATACTAAAAATCTTATTCATGAGTATAATGTATTTTAAAACATCATCACCATGCATATCCACCACTCGCACATAATTGTTTTTTATGCAAAGCATATACCTTCTTTGTATCTCCAAACCAATGACACATGATCATCACCAACCTTTTTCAACAAATAACCTATGATGTCACACGAAATAACACGTACTGTCATACAATAATTCATAAAATATTTTCACACTACCTCATTACAATCAATGAACATGAGACTTTTCATCAAATAAGTTACTGAGAGTTACAGTTGCAAGGGCTAGCTACACTAGCGGGATCACCTTAGGATACATAATGTCCTTACATCACGGGTAATTCAGTATTTTATATGCAAAAGGGATAGGTAAAAAGGGATGCTGGACATTTAATGTGGACATTCTGATATTATTTTTCAAGACACAAAAAACACGAAAACTAACTGGTCCCATAAACATATAGGAAACTTTATTTTGAAGGTACATCGGAGAAGTTCAGTCTATTATCAACCATGGAAGCTCAAGATCCATTGAAATTTTTCTATGAATTCATCACATGTTAAAAAAAATCCATATCGTAGAAGGATATAAAATTCAGTCCGGAAGAAATCTGAAACTTCTTGGATCTTAGATAGCTGCACTTTCATTCTTTCTTTTCTTGAAAAAAAAAATTACGATATGATAGGTCCAACTATTTTAGCCACATATCCATTATGGAGCAAAAGAAAAATCTTTTGTGGCAGCTGTTCTTTTTCCCGGTCCATCTTTTGTATCAGTATGCACAAATAACACACTGGAAAATTGATGAATCTGACCATAAACCCTTAATTTTCTTGGCGCGGTCCTCATTTCATTTGTTAATGCACATTCCTGACAGAGATATAATACTGGCATACTGAGCTAGCTATTAATGGAGTAATAATATATATGTAAATTAATACTAACCAACACAAGCCAAATGTCTTGGCCTTTTATTTATTTATTTATTGCTTGGATTATTTAATTATATGGGGTACATAGACGTCCTTGCTAATTCCAAGCAATAGCCTTAGCATCAAACTACATGGTGCCCACCATTTTTAAGAGTCCATTATCCTCAAATGGTTCTTGGTTGTCGCAATCAAGGTTGTCACCAGGGTCAACCTCTAACATGTCGCAGTACCTCAAATAGTACCCAATGCGATTCTGCTCCCATGTTTCCTTGTCTTTAGTACATTCACTGCCATTAGTGATAATGTTTGTTAACAAACCAAAGCCTGGATTCCTGCCGGCCTCAATATCCGCTTCTGATGGAGACCATTCTCCGGTGATGACTTCATGGCACGACGGTGCACCTGTTGAATGTGGAGTCATCCAGAACCAGAGTGCTGCCTTGAATGAAAGCACTGGATCCGTTGCCAACATTTCTGGCTGGTTTAATAATCTTCGCGCTAATGCATATCCACATCTCCCGTAGTTGTGGTTCCTGTACGACATAATATCGAATTAACTCAGTGCAAATATATAACAAATATCACTACAACGTTAATTTAATTTAATATAATATCCAGTTTCTAACCCGGAAAAGGAATAAAGGAACAAAGATTAATTTTAAGATATCTGTTCATTTTTTTTTAAAGTGAGACACTACTTTGAAAAGATCAAATTGAAGAAAGAGAGTAAAGAGTATGCAGGAAAAATAAATAAATTGTACCCAAGTATATTGGACTCACCACCTAAGTTGGATTGGACCTCGGCCATAATAATGCTTGCCGGGTACACATCGATAAGAGGAATTTGTATTTGGATCACAGTAATCAGATTTAGGGTTCAGCTCGTTAACATAGCAATATCCCCATGTAAATGGAGCATCCTCTCCAATTATCCACCTTCCTATACATCGACCGTGTTACCCACAAACAATTAGTCAACTGATCAAATCAAATGTCAGGTGATGTGATGCCAAAAATTAATGAATATGCAGTTTCTTTTATAGTATGCCATAAATTACCATTAGTTTCTTGCGAGGTTTGGCCGAAGAAAGCAGCTAGCTCTCTCTTTTTAGTGTTATCATCGCCAGTCATGCCGAATTCAGGGTAGGCTTTAGTGGCCTCAATAAAAGCATCATACGTATAGAATCCCTTTGCAGAACATCGGTCATCGTTTCTATTCGGTAGCATCTCTTCGAACATCGATTCTGTGATGAACCTGCTAACGTTATGGCATTGGCTTTGACAGCCAGGACCACAGTAAGCAACTGTTAGACCGCAGTAACCATCGCCGCTACAACACAGGTCGTCTGCGCATGTGGCATTCCCAGCTTGCTTTCCGCATTGTGGAGTATCCGATGAGACTCCTAGTAATAGAGACAACAATAAAGATAAAACGGTAAGTGCCCAGAACCTCATTTCAGGAATATAGCTATTTGAGTTTTGATGATGTTTAAGAAGGTTTCAGGGATTGGTAT
>Ga0325402_1005030_pt1 | contig 12305 bp, 9 predicted proteins | sample PopdelMetagenome_22_FD_207212 | JGI IMG/M metagenome (GOLD analysis project Ga0325402, IMG submission 207212) | Populus deltoides microbial communities from Bellville, Georgia, United States - Xylem-PdKOR-R3 | ecosystem: Host-associated > Plants > Phyllosphere > Stem > Wood/Secondary xylem...
TCCTTATTTTTAAATCACTCATTTTTTATATTTATTTTGATTGCTTTTTATTTTATTAAATAAAAAATATAGAACAAAAATGTTATATATTTTTTTATAGAAAAAAGTATTAATGACAAAAGGATATTTTACTAGTAAATTATCTTATTTCAATAGAATTTAAATTATCACTCTTTTACAGAAAAAAATATTTTCATATAATAAAATAATAAAATTTTAAAGGTTTCTTGTGACATGGAATTAGATATCTTAATCAGAATTCATTCATCAACTTCATGACTTAGTTTTTAATTAGCATTGATATTTTTTAAAAATATTTATTAATAAATATAATCTTTTATTTATGTTATTAAACACATGTATCAATTTTCAATTCATAAATTAAAAAAAATGCTGGAAAACAGGTTCACAAGGTCCACACTTTCCTTTTCTGTGGAAGAAAAAAAAAATCCTTTTAATCCTTCAGCAAAAGCACGGGTCAACTTAGTAGCTAAAAGTATGACCACAAGGTGGCGAAGGGTTGATACTTGGATCCCTCTGGCGTTCCAACTTGTGCTGGAATGAAGATTAGGTGCACGCACGTGCTTTGACCTACCACGTCGCAGGTACCGTGAAAACTTATGGGAAAGCCCCTGCGTTTGCCGTTTCCTGCCTCCCACCAAAGTTCACAATACCATTCCATTTAAAAAATATTCTTGGTCAGGGCCCGGTCCCACTTGCTTTCTCCACACCTATACTGGATTTCCTCATCATCGTTTAAAAATATTGTTGGTTGAACATACAGGACAGGACAGGACTAGATGACATCCTGCAATGATAAATAAAGAGGGTTCTTGGGATGCTGACAGATTCTTGAAATTCAGAGGGTGACAGACTGACAGTGACGTGGTAGAATAGTATGCGTGCCACATTCGGAATTTCAATATAAGAAAGTTGTTAATGGATTTCCACTCAGAGTTGAAATCAGGTGGCAAGGCATGAAATGGGTTAGCTTGAGCTACTCTTCTCCAGGCAAGTCTGCGTTCAATATTAGAATGGTAGTTAAGAATTTCATCAGACAAGTATATAGCGAAGGCTGCAAGACATATGCTAGCTATAATTATATATAAACTGACAAACCCTTCTAACAATTACTCTGCTAGCAGTTCTGGCACAATTAACCAACATGGGCGAAGAATCAGGGTATCGACCATTGTTAATTGGACCCGACTCCCGTCTTCCAGATTTGTCATCTGGTGCAATTGAAGAATTCTTGGAGCACGGGCCTGTGCCTTTCCGATGGTGGCCGCGTCTTGTTGCATGGGAGTCAAGGGTCCTTTGGCTCCTATCTGGCTCATCTATCATTGTTTCCGTGGCCACTTTCATGCTTAGTTTCGTGACCCAGATGTTTTCAGGGCATTTGGGTGCATTAGAGCTTGCTGGGGCATCTATTGCCAATGTAGGGATTCAGGGTCTTGCTTATGGAATAATGGTATGTCTTGTCTTCGTTACTTTATGTGACATTCAAATGAAAATCTTATTTCTGGTTGAAGTGTACTCTTAGATCCTCTTCCGGGGACTTAAATTTTTGAATTGAGATTGATTTTTTATATATATACTATTTGGATGATACTTTTATATGCAACTGAATTAATTAAGAATAAAATAAAGATACAAAGCTTAATTTCTTCTTTCAACAAGTTTAATTGCTGCTTTCAATAAGTTCTATATAAGTTGTAATCATGCTTTATAACCTTCTAACTTTACTAATAATAAACAGTTGGGAATGGCCAGTGCCGTGCAAACTGTCTGCGGCCAAGCCTATGGAGCCAAAAAGTACTCTTCAATGGGCATCATTTGCCAAAAAGCAATTATATTGCACTTGGGAGCAGCTTTCCTCCTCACATTCCTTTATTGGTTTTCGGGACCAGTGCTGCGAGGTATAGGGCAATCTGACAGCATAGCAGAGCAGGGCCAGATTTTCGCTCGTGGCCTGATACCTCAGCTATATGCATTTGCATTAAGCTGCCCTATGCAGAGGTTTCTCCAAGCTCAGAACATAGTAAACCCTCTAGCATACATGTCTGTAGGGGTATTCCTGCTCCACATTCTTCTTTCGTGGATCGTTGTTTATGTGCTGGAATACGGTCTCCTAGGAGCAGCTCTAACACTGAGTTTCTCTTGGTGGTTGTTTGTCATCATAAATGCGCTTTACATTGTCCTGAGCCCATCTTGCAAGGAAACCTGGACTGGCTTGTCTATCAGTGCTTTCACAGGAATATGGCCTTATTTTAAGCTTACAGTCTCCTCTGCTGTCATGCTTTGGTATATAAAAGATTCACAACACTTCATGGTTTGGTACTGATTTCTACATTCTAATTACTTTGGATATTGATACTTCATTGATAATGCAGTTTGGAGATATGGTACAGCCAAGGACTGGTGCTTATATCAGGACTTCTCCCTAATCCAACAATATCACTGGACTCTATTTCTATTTGGTATGCCAACTGCTAGCATCTTCATTTCCCACTTGCACAATGTCATTCTTTTTTACAAGTTCTAACTTGAAATAGAAATATCCCCAGCATGAACTACTTGAACTGGGACATGCAATTTATGCTAGGCCTAAGTGCTGCTACCAGGTTTGTCAACAACTCATACGCTTCCACTCTCATTAATCAAGGCGTATATACTTTGATTCAATTCAATCCATTCAGTTTATTTCCGTTGTCCTGAGCTACCTTCCCGCATTGAATAAAAAAGCATAAACAGATAAGATGGCTAGAATACTAAGAAAATGCGTACCGTCTATTTCAAACCAACGAGTTTTTTGAGTTGAATTGCAGCGTTCGAATAGGCAATGAGCTTGGAGCAGGTCATCCGAAAGTAGCGAAATTCTCGGTGATAGTGGTGAATGCCACTAGCATAATTATTAGTATAATTTTCAGTGCAATCGTTCTGAGTTTTCGAGTTGGATTAAGCAAACTCTTTACAAGTGACACTGCGGTTATAGATGCAGTTTCTGATTTGACTCCCCTGCTTGCCATCTCCGTTTTTTTAAATGGCATTCAGCCTATACTCTCAGGTCAGAATGTTACATTTTATGCATCAACTCCTGTTACGAGCTATAACTACAAGGAAGAATAGACTAATCATTTTCTTGTTGAATTTCAGGTGTGGCCATTGGGAGTGGATGGCAAGCTATTGTAGCTTATGTTAACCTAGCCACGTATTATGTAATTGGTCTCCCAATTGGATGTGTTCTTGGCTTCAAAACCAGTTTAGGAGTTGTTGTAAGTTTCTCTCCCGTGCACTACTTTTTCCTTCTTTGGATTAATTTGAGCCCGAGACCATCTTCTTATCGAGGGACGGAGAGGTCACTGGACTGAATCCAGCGATTGATTGTCCTGAAATCTTGCTTACAGAAGAGAATTCAGATAAATCCATGTTAACTTGTTTCAGGGGATTTGGTCGGGAATGATCACTGGAGTTTTCTTGCAAACAGTAACTTTAATTATGCTTACTGTCAGAACAAACTGGAATGCTGAGGTAATTTAATTCATGTGGTGTCAATTACTTTTTTTTCCCCTTCTACGTTGGATTGAATCGGGATTCATTGTCATTGTTGTTAAAAATGCATTCACAGGTTGAAAAAGCAGCAGAACGTTTGAACGTTTCAGCTAACGAAGAGTTCTCCAGCTTGGTGGATACCATTTAGGTTGCATTTCGTCGGTGTCTGACGATAAAATGAACAGATACAAATGAGAAGAGATAGAGACATGTCTGGAGAAAATAAAGACTAACCAGAGTATCTTACAGACATTTCCATAGATTCCCACTTTTCCTTTTTGTTTCTCTTTCTGCTTTTCAAAATCCAACAATGGAGTGATTTTAAGACATCCTGAGCCCAACCCATGTAAAATTAACTGAGAATATGGTTGGATTGTTTTGTTCCAGCAGTTCATTACGTTCTGAACTGTTACAATTGTGGCTCGTATTTTCATGTACCAAGTCAATAATAATACTACATGCTCCTTGGTACTGAAAACAAGCTACATCGTCATTGAATTTAAATTAATTTTGAACGCGCAGCATAAATTAAGAAAAATTATAATAATCTTTTTTTTAAAAAAAAAATGTCAGGGTGTAATGGTAGTTCCTGCCGCAACGCATGCAAAATGCTATTTGATGTTATAAATTGCTTGTGATGTAGTAGAAGATTAAAGCCCCATTACATTATCATTGATATAGATTAAAGTTGATGTTTATATGAATTCTCTTCCCGTGCTTCATCATAATTATAAGATGGAGCTAAAATTCAAGGTAATCTTTGATATTATAGTGTCGTTTGTTGTTTTTTAAAATATTTTTTTTTAAATGTATTGAAGTAATTTATTATTATTATTTTTAAAAATTTATTTTTAACATTGATATATTAATACAATTTAAAAATAAAAAAAATATTTTTAAATACAAATAAATTCGAAACTTCGACAAACGCAAGGCACTCATGTTACCAAAAGGGTTCCAAGTCCCAGCTGATTTGAATTAACTTAAATTTTGTTTTTGTTTTCAAGATATAAAATTACATTGTTTTTGTAAAAAATAAAGAAGATTTTTTCAATGACTTGGTACAGGTTAGGTAGATCATTAAATAGATCTATAGGCTGAGTCTTGTAATTAGAGATTTAATAGGTTATTAAATTGAATTGAAGTGATAATTTATTATAATTATTATATTTAAAATAAATATTAAATTATATAATTAAATTCAATTACACTCTTTAAAATATTAGTAGAAACTTGATTATTTTACCTTCAATTTAAAAATCATTATTGTTATATAAATATTTTTTTTTGTTACGAGAATCCTTATATTTATTTAAAATAACATAAAATACAAGTATTATAAAGAAAATATAAATAGCATCCCATATTAATTATTTCTCTAATATTTTTTGAAAAAAAAAAAGAAAATATATATTTGCTAAAAAATTACATACAAGTGAAAAAGAAAAATTTTAAATGAAAATATTTTTATATTTTTAGTAGTTTATTGGTTTTATTATTTTTTTATGTATTTCTTTTCTCAAAATAAATTTAGAAAATAATTAATAAAATATCATTAGTTATCTGTTGAATACCATAATTTTTTTTTTTTTTTGTTGGTGTAAGTCAGGTGCTACCATAACCAAAACCACTTCTTTTCTTCTATATTATACATTTATTTACTATACTCGGGAATTCTTGTATCAAATCATAGCTTAAAACATCAATCTTTTTAACTAAAGTTTATCAAACCAATATTTACCAAATGAGTTTCATGAATCTTAACCCAAATCATCTCTCCAAAACCCATAAATCAAACTTAGTATTTACCATACTATCTTCAACGACAAACCCATGACCTCAAACATCCCATATAAAATCAATATCAACTCCTTTTCACCTTGATGCTCATTTTCTCATGCAAGAAAAAAACAAATCTAGCAAGTATATGTACACGACACGACGGAGACATGAGGTCGAAAGAAACCTTAAAAGTCCAGGAAATAAGGAAACTCATCAATATTGGCCCATCTTAACCAATCTTCAACAGCAAAATTAACGCCAAAAAAACCAATATGGAGGTCGGGAAGTCAGGGCAAAGATAAGCAAAGAGGGATTATGAACGAGTATTTTTAGAGTATTATAAACAATTAAGATTTCATTTGATTTGCTTTTGCTTATTTTTTATGATTTGAATTTCATTTGAAATTCAAATTAATACTCTTGAAATGATTTCAAATATAAAAATTGTTTTAACCTTCAAAATTGAATTTAATTGCAAGGTTTCTAACAGCCTGCTAATGTTTTGTTAAACAACTATTATAAATGAAAGGATAAGAATGTAATCGCAAAGAATTTAAAGTTTGAGTACTCATGTAAGCAGGCTTTAACCAACATGAGTGTTTAGAAACGCGGTTGTACCCGCGTTTCTAAAAATAAAATTTATTAAAAAATAATTATTTGTCTTAAAAATTAATTTTTTTATATGTTTTGGATCGTTTTGATGCGTTGATTTTAAAAATAATTTTAAAAAAATAAAAATATATTATTTTAATATATTTTAATTTAAAAATTATTTTAAAAAGCAATTACAATCACAATTCCAAACAGATAAAAATTAAAAAAAAAAGTATTTGTTTTCCTCCACGAATCCGTATGACTGAACTGATTAAATTATTTTAATTAACGGTAATAATGTTTTTACTGCAGTTATTATTACCACTTACCATGTCACTACCACAGAACCATACCGGATTTTTTTGCCTCAGAAGAAAAACTTACCCCTTCCTAGATTGAACAAGAATTAAATATGTTCTTCATAGTGATTAAATTTATTTTTTAGTCGCCTAATCAATGTTAACCCATAGGATAATTTTATCTCTAAGGAAAAAAAGATAAAAAAGAAAATGACAATCATGGAAATGGAGTGGACCACGAGGACGGATCCGAATGCTCCGCAAAATACGATTTTACACTTTAATTAACGTTATTCCTCTGTTTCTCCTGTCAAACATAACACCAAAAAAATAATAAGAAGAATTTATTTTTCTTAATTAAATTGCTTTCACAAATTCAGATCCAACCTCTCTCCCTCTGTCCGTCTGTCTGTTTCTCTACATTGTCGTTGCCGTTGATCTACAATCGGTTCAACCAGTCTCCGGTCACATTCGACCTTAATTTTCTCTTCCTCATTGCTCAAATTCGCAGGTCAGTTCCTGTCATCCTTGTTTTTTTGTGAAGGAAAGAGTGGATATCGGCGTGGAATGTCCTTGCTTGGAACTTTTGAGTAGGCTTTAGGACCCCACAACAATGATGTCGATTGATGATTTCTTTGTTCCTTTTTTCGTTGGCTATAAATATAAAAAATCCGAAGGGTGTGTTTTTGTCACTTATTTGAATGAATTTGGATCTAAATATTCACATTTTCATTTTCATTTTTTTAATGTTTTTTGTTTATTTATGTGAATATGACTTAAAGATTGAGGTTCTGATGACGGGAAGGAAAATGTGGTGCGAGAATGATAGGAATTGTCTAAAGTTTGAATCTTTGGATTTGATGGTGTGGGGTCCCAAGGAAAGAAACGATCGCTTCCATTTAAAGATCCTAAATTTCTTCCTTTTTTTGTTCACTGTTGCTTCCTTTTTTTCTCTGTTTTGGCATTTCTTCACTGTTTGTTTTGTAATCTATTATTGTTGTTTTCGGTTTAAAGTGAATGAATGAGGTGCATTTTGTATTTTGTTTGCAGCAGGCATTGATTCTTTAGGAAAGTTTTTTAGGTATTGAAGAGATATAAAGGGGTGAAATTTATGAAGAAAAGGGATAGGGAGCAGAGATGGTAAGGAGCCAATCTGCTGATTCCAGTGAGTATGAGGATCAGACACCTTCTCGAGAAGTTTGGGCAAATGGGATTTGCATGAAAACTAGTGAAGTTGAAGCAAAGCTTGATGAGGGAAATATTCAAGAGGCAGAGTCTTCCTTACGTGAAGGGTTATCGCTAAATTTTGAGGTTGAGTCCTTAATTTTAATCTTAAGGTGCTGTTATTAATTTATTGTTATCGGAATGAATTATTGGATTATTCTTTTCTTTAGCTTGTGCAATTTAACTGAAGGGAAGAGTGTATTAAATAGCTTCATAAATTAAAGCTCTTTTTATTATTTTTCTTTTTCAAGATTGAGGTTGAATGTGTTGGGAATGATGTTTGATCTTCCTACTTCACCCAGTGTCATTTCTCATGCATTTAAATAATGTTTAAGAAACGAAAGACATGAATGATCTATTACACAGGTAATGAGTAATTTTGGTATCCACAAGGGTATTCCAGAGAATGGACTTTTTCAGAAGGCTAATCTTTACCTGTTAAGTACTTCCATGAAGGTTTCTATTTCAAAGTAGTTGATTCTGCTGAACCTACTGGCTTTAGCACAAGGATGATAGCTCTTGCACTTAGTTTTAAAGATACTCATTTTTCTCTAAAAAATCGTCATGCCCCGGGACCCATGTGCTTTTTACCATTTCTATTATACCTTCAAATACCACTCGTGTTGTTTCTGTTGACAAATATATTCCTTTTCCCCCCTGTAAGTGTGCTCTTTATGGCCCATTTTCCCCCTATAATTTTAGGAGTTTGGGTAAAATGTCAATTATTCTTCTCATATTTTCCAGAACAGATTGCTCATACCTCGTGACTTTCATTTTCAATTCTACTGATTTCTCTGATTTTGGAACTCTTTCTTTCAGGCGTTATTTTTTTCAACTTAATGTGCTATTCCTCCATGGAAACTTCACTGTTATCGTATGTGTTTACTGTGACCAACTGCATGTGCCTTTTATGTTATGCTGCATGCTAATCTTGATGTTGCTATTGTATTTTAACCTGTTTTTCTATGCAAAATAAGCAGAACACAGATATGATACAGGGTCAGATTGCTCAGTCTATTCCAACTCTAACATTGTTGTTTGTATATAAAATTTTCATAGATTGTACTAGTACTTTTGCCATTAAACCTGTAGGTTGTCAATAATCCTTTTGTATTTAGATTCCACACCTGTGAAATGATTCTGTTCGAATTTATTTTGCTTAAAATTGAACTGTTAATGGATTTTTCAACCTACCAATTATCACTGATATTTACATGTTGAAATACATTAATTGATATAAAATGAAGCAGCGTAATGACATTTTTTTCAAACTTTGTAAATAATAGAGGTGCAGATGCAATATGATGGTCTGTGTTTATGAAACTTGGCAGGAAGCAAGAGCCCTTCTTGGAAGGTTGGAGTATCAACGAGGAAATGTAGAAGCAGCCCTTCATGTGTTTGACGGCATTGATCTCCAGGTTGCTATACAGCGACTGCAACCATCCTTTTCTGAAAAACAGCCTTCTAGGAAGGGTCGTTCTCGTGGTGACTCACAGCATGCAGTATCACAGCATTCTGCTAGCCTGGTGCTTGAAGCAATATACTTGAAAGCGAAATCTCTTCAAAAGCTTGGGAGGTTAAATGGTAGGCTGATCTTCCAATGATTAATAATGACTGTTGGCTTACTGACTTTATACCTTTGGATGCCCCATTTTCTTTTGAACCCTGCTTTGTGCTATCTTGCAGATGCTGCTCATGAATGTAAAAGGGTGCTTGATGCTGTGGAGAAGATATTCCATCAGGGCATACCTGATGTGCAAGTAGACAACAGATTGCAAGATACTGTTCGTCAAGCTGTAGAGCTCCTTCCAGAGCTCTGGAAGCAGGCGGGTTGCTATCATGAAGCAATGTCTGCTTACAGACGTGCTCTCCTTAGTCAATGGAACCTTGACGATGATAACTGTTCAAGGATTCAAAAAGCATTTGCAGTGTTTTTGATGCACAGTGGAGTGGAGGCTGGTCCACCCAGCTTAGCTGCACAGGTTGATAGTTCCTATGTTCCTAAACACAATCTGGAAGAGGCAATTTTACTCTTGATGATTCTTGTTAGGAAATTTTACCTTGGTAAGATTGTATGGGACCCATCAGTTTTGGAGCACCTTACATTTGCACTATCTCTATGTGGCCAAACTTCTGTTTTGGCAAAGGAACTTGAGGAGATCATGCCTGGGGTGTTTCATCGTGTTGACCGTTGGAATACTTTAGCTCTTTGTTACAGTGCAGTAGGACAGAACAAAGCAGCTTTAAACCTTTTGAGGAAGTCTCTACACAAACATGAACAACCTGATGATCTCATTGCACTCTTGTTGGCTGCCAAGATCTGCAGCGAAGATTCTCATCTTGCTGCAGAGGGTGTGGGATATGCACAAAGAGCTATTACTAATGCTCAAGGGCGCAATGAGCATCTAAAAGGTGTGGCCATTCGAATGCTAGGTCTTTGTTCGGGAAAGCAGGCTACTACTTCTCCATCTGATTTTGAAAGGTCCCGTCTTCAGTCTGAAGCCTTGAAATTATTGGATGCTGCAATATCTTTGGAGAAAAACAATCCTGATCTGCTTTTTGAGTTGGGAATGCTGTACGCAGAGCAACGGAATTTGAATACTGCTCTGCGCTATGCAAAGCGGTTCATTGATGCAACTGGTGGCTCTTTGCTAAAAGGCTGGAGGTTACTTGCTCAGATTTTGTCTGCTCAGCAGCGATTCTCAGAGGCTGAGGTGGTAATTGATGCTGCTTTGGACGAGACTGCAAAATGGGAGCAAGGACCATTGCTTAAGCTGAAAGCAAAATTGAAGACCTCCCAGTCTCTGCCCATGGATGCAATTGAAACTTACCGCTACCTTCTGGCATTGGTTCAAGCACAAAGGAAGTCTTTTGGTCCTCTTAGGAGTGTTTCTCAGGTAAGCTGCTTCTTTTTTCACACCCACATAATCATTTTGTGATCTTGTACTGTTGCATCATGAAATTTAGCTCAGTAAATTGCTTTTAGGGTACAGTGTTATCACAATTCAGCCTGTTTACTTATTTTAAATTCATCTTTATCCTTTTTTTCTTTCCATGACAGGCTGGGGATGATAGAGTGAATGAATATGAAGTTTGGCATGGCCTAGCTGATTTGTATTCTCGGCTTTCACATTGGAAGGACATGGAGGTGTGTCTGGGAAAAGCCAGAGAGTTGAAACAGTACTCTGCAGAAGTTCTTTATACAGAAGGCAAGATCTGAAACTCTAGTCACTGCATGAATAAATTTTAGTACTTTCTTTTGTATTCAATATTGCAATACTTTCTTTTATATTCAACGTTGCTTAAAATTATAGAAAATGAAAATTCATTCTAGGTTTTGTGTATTTGAATCTGGTTGTGTGCACTTGGGGAAATGCTAGAACACTAGAAAAAAGTCATCTGCGTGCAAGGGCAGTCTTCTTACCATGAAGGACTTTAAGAAATGGAGTCTAAAATTAGTAGGTTGTATTGAATTAAGATGAATAGAGCAACTTGAAGAGATCAGGATGCAGTTTCTCTGAAGGATTGCTTTTAAAAGCTTAGCCTCGAGAAAAATCACTATAATTATGTGGAGCATCCTGTCTTCTTGATGCACCTGAATCGTTGTATTTTATCACTTATTTTTATTGTGAAAATTCCTTTGCATTCACTTTCAAGAAATTCAAATAAGCATAAAATATTTTTATGGACTGAAGTTTACTTGCTCTCTCCTGAGTAGGTGGTATGCAAATAAATTCAGAGTTCTCTTGAATGTGCATGAATGCATGTCAAAGCCCATTACTATGTGATCAATAGGAATGAACTTGGTTGTTCCATTTATTGTTAGTAAGCATATGCCGTTTGATATCTATTAAATTGTGCTTTAGTTATCGGTAAGCATACAGCATCCATTTGCTGGTTGGTTTCTCAAAAACAGAATAAGAATTTATATGCTCATGGTGGTTTGTCAAAGTACAGCGGCCTCAAATTAAAATGTGCATGAATGCATGTCAAAGCCCATTACTATGTGATCAATAGGAATGAACTTGGTTGTTCCATTTATTGTTAGTAAGCATATGCCGTTTGATATCTATTAAATTGTGCTTTAGTTATCGGTAAGCATACAGCATCCATTTGCTGGTTGGTTTCTCAAAAACAGAATAAGAATTTATATGCTCATGGTGGTTTGTCAAAGTACAGCGGCCTCAAATTAAAATGCTTATCTTGTGTGATTCTGCCAGGTGTTATGCTCCAAGGACGTGGACAAGTTGAAGAAGCCATGTCTGCTTATATTAATGCTCTTTTATTAGACCCATCATTTGTGCGTTGCAAGATACTGATTGGTGCCTTGTTATCCAAGAGGGACTCCAATGCATTGCCTGTTGCAAGAAGCATACTCTCAGATGCCTTGAAGATAGAACCTACCAACCGAATGGCTTGGTATTACCTGGGGATAATTCATAGAGTTGATGGACGGATAGCTGATGCCGCAGACTGCTTCCAAGCAGCCTCCATGCTTGAAGAATCTGATCCCATTGAAAACTTCAGTTCTATTCTTTGACTGGTTTCACTTAAGGTTTGAACTCACACCAATCTTTATTCATAACTTGCTTTTGCAGTACATGAGTAATTGTCACCAATGTGAAATCTTGAAACGGTTTTGCAAATATGTTCCTTTCACTATGTTGGATATTTTCCAAATTTTTAATCCTCTGTTCCTTTGATCATGAAAAGGGGCCAGAGAGGAGCGATGAGGGGGCTAGGTTGCTTAACGGAACGCAGGAAGTTAAGAAGACGAGGAAAGGATTGAAGCATGGATGAACACTCAGCTGTGTAAATGTATGGTTTTTAAAGTGAGCAATGGTTTTTGAAAGA
>Ga0325402_1005031_pt1 | contig 12305 bp, 10 predicted proteins | sample PopdelMetagenome_22_FD_207212 | JGI IMG/M metagenome (GOLD analysis project Ga0325402, IMG submission 207212) | Populus deltoides microbial communities from Bellville, Georgia, United States - Xylem-PdKOR-R3 | ecosystem: Host-associated > Plants > Phyllosphere > Stem > Wood/Secondary xylem...
GCTGTTGTCGTGTAAATAATTGATAGAATCATTACGAGTATATATATGATTAAGATATACTTTGATATGCCAAGATTACATGAGATTGATTAGCACCTTTACTATTGTTAATAGTTATGCTCTTTATTTAAGGCATTCGGTTGCAGCAAATATTATTCATAAGAAATAACAAAAAACTGTATTCCTTTGTTTTTTCATGGTATCAGAGATGGTTCTTATTGCTCTATTGTTCGTTTAAAATTCCCTATGAAAGACTCTTTTAAATCTAAAGGTGCCAATAACACCGATAGATCATCTAATATTTTGGAAGGAGAATCAAATCCTAATCAACATTTAGGCTTAGTATTGTTAAATGAATTTAACTATCTTCCTTGGTCAAGAGTTGTGACAATTGCTCTTGGTGGAAGATTGAAACTTGACAATGTTAATGACCATATTATACCCCCGATCCTTCTTCACAACCCTATGAAGCTTGGCTGTGCAAGGATCAACTTGCCATTTCCTAGCTACTTAACTCCATGCCGAATCATATTGCTGAAATATTTAGCTATTTAGAATCCTTATTAGAACTATAAGAGGTTGTGAAAGAAATGTATGGAAATCAGAATAATGTTGCTTGTGCTTTCCAAATCAAAAGAGATCTTATTAATCTGTTGCAAGATGGCAATACTTATGTTCGGTTGCTTAAGACTTTGATAAGTATGTGGAGTGAACTTGCATTGTATCATCCTCACACTATTGATGCAGCAGTATTGAAGAAACAAGAAAATGAAGACAAGATTTTTCAATTATTAGCTAGTCTTGATCCAGACTATGAAGATCTTTGTAGTCCGATTCTAATGAATCCTAATCTTCCATCTCTTACTAGTGTGTGCGCATTATAGTTCAATGAGAAAAAGCTCATGGGAAAGTCATGAATTTGGAGTTTAAAATCTCTTTATTAAAAACTTATGCCTATATTGTTAATAAAACGATGAAAAATGATAGACCTTACAGAGGGAAACGACCAGATTTGAAGTGCTATAATTGTCGTAATCTTGGCAATTCTATCAAGCAGTGTTGGATCTTTCATTCAGAGATGAAGTCAAATTTTGAAAAGGAGAAGAGACCTAAAAAAAGGCTATGAATATAAGGTTCATGTTATTGTTCACTCTATTAATTCCCTTCCTATTAATGTTGAGAATTTTTCTACCAATCTATCAGCTCTTCTTAATGACTTTGCTGCCTATCTTTAGGAGAAGGATGAATTGCCTTGACAACTTTTGGTTTTGATTTCATAACTTTTCTTGGTAGGTTTGTTGGCTTCCTAACAAACTCTACTCACCTATCATAAGAGAATACAAACGTCTTGCAGAAACAGCCACATGACTTGTCACATTTGAGGGTATTTGGCTACACTTATTTTGTGGATACATAAGCTTCACATTAGGACAAGCTTGATCCAAGGGCTGTTAATTCTGTTTTCTTAATATTCCTCAACATAGAAAGGATATAAATGTTATCATCCTCCCTCTAGAAGGTTATTTATATCAAGAGATGTGCGATTTGAGGAAGGAACTCCATACTTTGATGACATGAAGTAGTAGACAACCTTAAAAAAGTTGTTTCCTCTACCTTGTCCAGCCTCTACAAACTTTGCTACATCTTTAGCGATACTTCCTACTGCCAGCAACCCCTATTCATTTTCTGGTCATATGTTGGCTGGTGAAGGGAATGCCAGTCCTGTTATTTCAGATTCTTCAAATAGTCATGGAGATTCTGAAACTGGTGACCACAACAATCATGATAAAAATTTGTCTATATTAGTTGCAGATATGCCTTCCAACTCAAGGGCTATCAATCTTATTATTAATGATTTTGAGGGAGATTCTCATAAGTCTCCTATGCCACAACTTCATATAAACCTAATTTGTAATTGTGTTCCCCCAAGAAAGTTGCAAGATTTTTTCATTTATACAACAAAACATCATATCTCTAATTTCCTTACATATCAATGTCTCTTATCTACTCATACTGCTTTTCTTACTAATATCTCTAACATCTATGAGCCATAAAATTTTCAGGAAGCCAAGGAGAACATCGTATCACATTTTTGTTGAATGGAGACATCCTATCACATTTTCGTTGAATGGAGACAAGCTATACATAATGAGTTGCAAGCTCTTGATTAGAATAAAACCTAGAGCATTATCAAACTTCACCAAGGAAAACATGTTGGCAACCGTTGGGTTTATAAGACCAAGTTTAACTTTGATAGATTTGTTGATAGACACAAGACATGTCTTGTGGCTTAAGGATATACTTAAACCTTCAGTGTAGATTACAAGAAAACTTTCTCTTCTGTTGCAAAGATGAATACTGTCTATGTTTTGCTATTAAGGGTGATCATTTTCGGTTCGGTTTGGTTTTTATTAAAAAAAACAACCAAACCAAAATTTTAAAAAAAACAACCGAAACGGATTCAAACCGACCGGTTTCAGTTCGGTTTGGTTCGGTTTTTTCTGGTTTGGCTTGATTTTTTCTGGTTTTTTTTTCCAGTTTGGGTTCGGTTCTTTAACATCCCACATCGAAAGAAGAGTGTCCAGAGCCGGGCATATTAAGGCAGTTGGTACCTAACCTTGTAAGATGTGTTTTGGGGCCTGTGGGCTGCCAGAAACAAAACCGTGAGGCGTGGAAGCCGGGTTGGGCTGAGCCATAGCGGACAATATTCTGCAAGGAGGAGTGGGTCGGGCCTTACATATGGTATCAGAGCCGAGGACGACTCGTTCTTAAGATGGGGGGATTGTAACATCCCACATCAAAAGAAAAGTGTCCAGAGCCAGGGCATATTAATGCAGTTGGTACCTAACCTTGTAGGACACGTTTTGGGGCCTGTGGGCTGTCAGGAACAAAACTGTGAGGCGTGGAAGCCGGGCTGGGTTGAGCCATAGCAAACAATATTCTACAAGGAGGAGTGGGCCAGGCCTTACATAAACTGTAACAACCCTAAAATTTTCCAACAATATATTTTGAAAGTTCATGATATTTTTTTTCAAAACATTTCGGCAAGGTTTCCCCTAATTTAGCATATCCCAAGTTATCGACAAAATCAACATCAGTCCTTAATCAACCATTTCCACAATTCAACGTTCTTATTATACTCCAACATATCTTAATCAACAATAATTCACGTTCTCTAATATATCAACTCAACGAATAATTATTTTGCTAAAATGAAGAAAGAGTTATCTTAACCATGATACACAAACCATAGATTATAGACTTAATATATTTCCTTCAATTATATATAAACTTTTAAGTATTGTTTATCACAAATAATATTAACTACATGCTTATGTATATATATCACCATTATAATTAGAAAATATTTACACAACAGAGTACAAGTTAAATAAGTTATTCCATTTAAATTCATACATACACAACATTATAATGTTTAAAATATACAGATAATAATGTTATTATCAACAATTTACATATCCAAAAGATTTACTGGTAATAGAAGTAAACTCTAAAACTACTAGGAGGCGTGATAATGAGATGAACCTGCATAATGATTTAAAAGATAATCATGGTCAATTAGAGCATTTACATTTGCATTAACATATAAATATATACATTAGTTACTCACAAAATTTCCATATTTACTATCATCTTCCAAGTACTATTCACAAATCAATAATCCAAAATTCAAACCTGTTCACATCATAGAACTTCTGTTCCAAACCAGGACAGCTGGACTACCAGCACTAGATCCATACCAGCACTAGTTCCATACCAGCGCAGCTGGATTATCAGCACTAGTTCCATATCAGCATAGTTGACCCACCAGCTATCCATTCACAAGGCACCAGTTCCATACCAGGATAACTGGTCTACCAGCTGCCCATTCACAAGGCACCAGTTCCATACCAGAGCTGCCCATTCACAGGGCACCAGTTTTATTCCAGGATAACTGGCTCACAAGTCTTTCATTTTCAAAATAAATTATCATGAAAAAATCTACCAGCATTCCACATAACATTTTATTGATTGAGGGAAAATTTAAATATCTAAAGTTCAGAGAAAGAAAAGAATATTCAAGATATTAAACACCTACCTGGTGTTTGCGTCCTGCTAGCTAAACTTGTTTGCTGAGTGGTTCTTGTAGCCTCGTCCACTCCTGCAAGTTCATTTCATTACCAATTAAATTTTATTTCAACAAAATCAACTTGTCATCAATTTAATTATTTCATCAACAACATCACCACAAAACCACTTTACTTATCAAACCAGCAAAACAACTCATTATTAATTTAATTACTTCATTAACACATCACCACATAATTCATTTAATTTTCAACAACAATATCAACTCATCACTAACATAATTTCTTCATCATCAATATTACCACATAACTCATTTAATTATCACTCAACAATATTAACTCATCACTAATATAACTTCTTCATCATCTATATTATCACATAACTCAACAATTAATTATTGATCCAACATTTTCATTCATTTTCTTTCTCTAGGCTGTTACCTCTCCTCCAAAGAACCCATACTTATTTTTTTCTTTAATTTCACAAATTGAAACATTACCCACTATTATTTCATTTATTAAAACATTAATTTATCATAATTTCATAAATTAACCCATTCAGCCTCACAACTCATACCATAATTATACACTAATACAATTGAATAAAATCTTAACATACTAAATATATCAATTTAATTGAGAGGAAAAGATTTGTTACCTTTTAATTCAAAGAAATAAGAGATGGAAAGCTTGAAATCACCACAAAAATTTCTTTCCTCCTTCCCCCTTTATTTTCCTCTCAATGCCTCCCTTCTTTAATAAAAAAATCTTTTGTTCCCCTTTTGAGATTTTCTTGTTCAAACCCTTCCTAATAAACTTTAATCACTAATTATATCTCCTTTCTTTTGTATTTTTGTGAATTTATTTTGGATAAACTTTGATAAATTTCACTCAATTCTTCTCCCTCTTAAGCCCTAACATGGCCGCCCACTCCCCCCTTAAATTCCACTCCCTATTTGTTTATATATTTACAAGTTTTCCCCTCTTTTTCATTTAAGTCCTTCCTTGTTTTGTTTTAAAACCATTTGGCCCAAAAGTTTGACTTATTCAATTTAATCCTTGTCCCACATTCACATTATTAGATAATAATTTCCACTCCATTAACTTCTATATATATATTTGCCCTTCTTTTTTTATAAGTAAAAAATACAGGAATTTACCTGGGAGTTACATTTCTTCCCTCCTAAAAAGAAAATTTCGTCTACGAAATTAAATTCCTTACCAAATTTTAAGAACAATCCTGGGTATTTGGTCCTCATTTCATCTTCCCGCTCCCAGGATTCTTCTTCCATTTGTGAACCCCTCCACAACACCTTGACCAGGGAAATCTTTTTATTTCTAAGAACTTTTTTGATCTGATCAAGAATTCTCACCGGTTTGACTTCTATAGTTAATTCTTCATTAACTTCTATTGGAATTTGTGGTAGCACGTGGGTTGGATCTATTTTAGCTTTTCTTAGCATTGATACATGAAACACATCACGTATTTTGATCAGATGTTGGGGCAAGGCTAGGTGATAAGCTACTGGGCTGATTCTTTTCACGATTTTATAGGGCTCGATGTATCTTGGCGCTAACTTCCCTTTCATACCAATGTTTCCAAGGAGGAACCTTCAAGTACACCCTATCCCCCATATTAAACTCAAGAGGTCTTCTTCGTCTATCGACATAAATTTTTTGTCTGTCTTGAGCTGCTTTCATTCGATCTATTATAATTCTAATCTTCTCTAATGTATCCTGAATAAACTAGGGCCCCATTAAATTTTGATCCCCTACTTCTTCGATTTTTTCAGTTTTTTCAGTTTCAGGCTTATAAGCCAAAACCGAATCGGTTGGTTTTTCAAAATTCTAATCGGTTTTTTTTCGCGGTTCGGTTTTTTTGGTTATTTTTTTCTGGTTTTCTCGGTTTAATCGGTTTTTTGGTTTTGTTGCCCACCCCTATTTGCTATCAATTATCATGAATAATGGGTGGTTAATGTGTTAGATGGATGTCAAGAATGCCTTCTTGTACGGGGACCTTAAAGAAGAAGTCTACACGGAGTTTCCCCTTGTCACCCTCAAAGTTTAAATCCTACCTTAATGTGTCAGCTTCACAAATCCATTCATGGGTTGAAGCAATCTCCACGTGCTTGGCATGCTCAATTAAGTGTTGTTTTTGAAGAAATTATTTTCGAAAGAAATAATGCCAACTCCTCTTTGTTTGTTCATCTCAAAGCAAAGGAGAAATTATCGGTTTGTATCTATGTTCATGACCTTATTATTACAGGAAATAATGGTGAAACGATATCTTGTCTCAAAACTACTCTGCAACATCGTTTTCCCATTAAGGATCTTGACAATATAAAGTATTTCCTTAGGATTAAAATAGTTGTTTCTTATAAAAGGTTATTCCTTAACCAACACAAATATGTTATTGACTTGATTCAAGATGCTGAGATGATGGATGTCAAACCTGAGGGCCCTACTCCATTGAATAGTAAGTTGAAGTTTGAAACAACTAGTGAACCTCTTTGATCTTTCAATCACTATCAACATCTTGTTGGTAAGGTCATTTATCTTACTATTGCACAACCTAATATCACATGCGCAGTTAGTCTTATTATTCAGTTTATGCATGCTCCCACAATCTTTCATTTAAGTCTTGTCATATGAATTTTGCGCTATCCAAAACGTTCTATTAGATGTCGAATTGTTATGACTAATAATGGTCATACTGAAATCACTTGATATAGTGATTCAGATTGGGTTGGTAATGCTATGGATCACAAGTTAACCACTGGTTATTGTATGTTTATTGGTAGTAATTAGGGGTGATTATTTTCGGTTCAGTTCGGTTTTAAATTAAAAAACTAACCAAATCAAAATTTATATTTTTTAAAAAATTATAAACCGAACCGAACTGACTAATTGACCATTTCGGTTCAGTTCGATTTGATTTTTTTCTTTCAAAATTGATTGGACTTGTTTCAACTATAAAAGAAAGATGATGGAGGATTTTGGTAAGTCAAAGGCAAAATTCAAGACCACAAAACAAAATTATGTTGTTGGTTTTGTTAGAAAAACAAGACATTTTTCTAGCAGGGAAGTGATAGTTGCAGGTAACTTCAAACAAGAGTTTACTGCCAAACTATAACAAAGGAATAATTTCCAAGTGAAATTTCAACTAAGAAACCAGTAGAAGAGGACAAAAGGTAACAGGAAAAAGTTTCCCTACTCGAAAACCAAGTTGTTCCTCCTTTGTGAGTCCAATGAACTAACAACCTTCAGACACACAAAGCTGATGAGAAATTCAACATTAAGCCAAGTTGTGGAAACCAAAGCAGATTTTTGGAAGAAAATATTCTTTTATCTATTCACAAACAATTCAAGAAACCCTTTAAAAAAAACATTTAAAACCCAGATCGATTTTCTCAATGAATACGAGCAAGTAAGCGATGAAAAAAATACTTGGGTTTTCCTATCTCTAACCACACAAAACTAAGAAATCAGAGATAAGAGGGAAGAGAGGGAGGGGATGGGAGGGGGGGAGGGAAGGGGGCAAGTGGGGGAAAGGTGAGCAAACTAAAAAGGGAGTGGAGGGTTGGCCGCGAGAAGAAATGAAATTAGGGGAATAAGGTTTCAGTAAAAAAAAAATAAGCTTTTTATACCTAGGTTTGAATTAGGGTTGAAACTTGAAATTGAACCGGTTCGGTTAGGTTTGGTTCAATTGTTTTCAGACTTTTAAAACCAGATCAGATTTGTTTTAGTTTTCTAATTGGTTGATTCAGTTTTTTTTCCGGTTTGGTTTTTTTGATAATTTTTATTTTATTTTCTCAGTTTAATCGGTTTTTTGGTTTTTTTTTTTATCATCCTAGTGATAATCTAAAGATTTTGTTTTTAATTTGTTAAATAGATACAAAAATGTTTTGATGAGTTTTTTTGTATAAAGGAATTTTTTACAACATATGTTTTATAATTATTCCTAATTTTTTTAACGTGGTAAATCACCACTATCACTACCAGTTAAGTGTCAAATATATGGGCAATATTTACTTAAAAATGGTGGTAGAATGAGCATGATTGATGATGTTAAATTAATGCTGAGTCATTTCATGCTAGTTAGAATATTATGTTTTTTTGCAATAATTAAGAGTATTTTAGAACCAAATTAATTATTAAAATTAAAACTAAATCTTCCACTACAACATTTAACAGTTTTACCGATGAGATTTTTTCATCAACGTGAGATTACCATTCTATCAGTGAAAATTTTACCGATTAATTCATCGATGGAATACATCTGTCGGAATAACGTTCATCTGTAATTTCATCATCTGTCGCTAATTTTGTAGGTAAAAAAAACAAAAAATTAATGATTTGACAGACGGAAAATACGCGCAAAACAAAATTCTCGCTTCATTATGTCGATATTTTCGCGGGGAAAATTGTCATATAACCAAAAACATATCGTATGCAATTTCATCGGTGATTATTTAAAAATATTTTTAAAAAACTCTATTTAACAAAACTAGAAAATAATTAAATTAATATAATTCAACACTCATAATACTCAGAATTTAGTTGCTTGGAAAAAGAAGAAGAAAATCAACTCAAAAAATTTGCAACAAATAAATAACACAACAAAATAAAACAACAACAACATTGATCTCATATGAAAAAAAAAATCCTACAACAATATTCATATAATTATTAAGAACTAAAATTTTTTAAAATAAAATAAAAAAAATATGTAATGAAAAACCACAAAAAAAAGAAAAATCTTACCTTAATATAGTTGCGAGTGAAGCTGAGAAGAGAAAAAAAAAACAAATTCATAAAGTATGTTAATTAAAAAAATCCAAGAAGAGAAAAGAAAAAAAGAGAAGAAGACATACCTGAGAGTGAAGGAGAAGAGGAGTTGAGGAGAGAAGAGAAGAGAAAGAAAGAAAGAAAGAGATGTTGATGCTTTTTACATAAGAGGAAGAAGAAGAAGAAGAAAAAGAAGAAGAAAAATAGGCTTGTCTCTTGTGAAATGAGAGATTTTATTTATTGAGGCATTTTATTGATGGTTTTATCAATGAATAATTAAATATTAATATTTCTAACCATTTTGTCGGTGATTCCGTTTGTAATATTTAATTTAAAATTTCAATTTAATCAAAAATTTTTAGAAATCACCAAATATCACCGACGACTTTTTCAATCTGTCGGTGATTTTGTCTGTAATATTAAATTTAAATTTTTAATTTACATAAAAAATTAAAGAAACCCGTCAAATAACACCGACGACTTTTCATCTCGTCTGTAATTTTGTCTGTAAATAATAATAATTAATAGTGTAATTGAAAAGTGAACAATTCTAGTGCTTTTTGAAAAATACCATCGGATTGTTCCTCCGTCAGTGATTCCCCTTGAAATTGACATAATGAACAGTGTTAAGAGGAAGTGAACACTTTAGCAACAGATAAATGACATGTCATCGTATTTTTTGACTTTGTTGTAATTTTATTTTTTTTCACACTGTAGTATATATCGAGGGACTATTTCTATCGATAAAATTCACTATAATTTATTGACAGAAATATTCTGTCAATATTTATATTTGTATTTATTAGTTTTCTGGTAGTGTTATTTTAAAATGATTCTCCGAACACATCCTCTTTGTATTGGTAGTCTTAAAATTCAGATTTAGAAAATGAAGAAAGTAAACATTAATTTTAGCCGACTCACATATCCCCCAGGCTAACAGTAATAATCAACAATTCGTGATCATCTCTAGGTATACTGCTTATATTAATACAAAGCTTGTATTAAAGCATTAGAACATCGTGGTTGATAATACCATATCATTTATAATATCTTTTTCTACATTAAAGTCTTAGAGAGTAATTAATACTTTAATTTTTGAAAAAAAAAAAGAATTAGAAAAGAGAATGTTGGAGCTTCATATTCAAATACAATATTTTTCCATTCAAAAAATTGAAAAACTAGTTTTTCTTTTTTATATATATAAAATTTACACTGAGTTTCAAAATACATTTTAGAGATTTTCTATAACTTTTCCTTAAGAGTAAAAAGCTAAAATAATAACTAATACACTATTTTTTTTTTTAATATGGACGCACTTTTAATTATTACGGGATCTTGAAGTCTAAACTCCAAAGCATCTCTCCTCTCTTCATTGTGGAAGGTCGTAGGTAATTAACTGACAAAATAAAGAGATGAAATACCTCTGTAATGCAATTATGATCTTACAAGCCCATCACTCGTATGTTGTCGGCAATATATATATTGAGAAGGATCGAGTTCTCCGATGAAAATTCGTGTGTGAAAAGCATAGTGTCGTCAATCTGTACTAAACCTCTCCATTTCCCTTTGGCTCGCATTAAAATAAAACCACAAAATTCTTAATTAAATGGATTAGTTTTTAATGATGGCTCCATCAGGAAGCTGACAGTACATGATATTTGCCTTATAATGTGTATCAATTCCTTTAATAATACGCACCACATGTTCAGACCACACTCTCTCTTTTGTTTATTTTCAATTTATCAGAAATCAAGGAGTATGACAAATGGAAGGTCAGAAGGAAATTTCTTTAGAATTATGGGCAATGGCTCAACTTGGTTGACCTTCTTACACCACTTTGAGAACACAAATGTTGTCATTCAAACTTGTTTTCCAACCATATGCAATACATCGAGGAAACTACAAACTTGGAAGACTGTCACATGAGCTGGTTGCGCTGTGAAACTACAAACTTCTAGACAAAAAGTCTTTAGATCGAGGAATCACGTACGGTAGTTCATCATTTGTACTCAACCACCCTAGACCATTGAAAAGGTTTGTTGTGAAAGGTGGAGAAATTGGACCAAGTGGGAACCTGGTCGCTTCTGCGAAGTGGAAAATCAATCCGATTAGCAAGTATTGGATAAATTATCTAGTACAAGAGGAGGCATAAATATATAAACAATAGTAAGAAAAGATTGAATTGCAAACAATAACTCTAAATTTGCAGTCTAATATAATGTTATTATGTTCAAGAGGTTTACAACTCTCTAAATATGTTAAAAACTGACATAAACAATGTAATAAAATCAAAATCCTTAAACAAAAAGAAAAATAATGGAAATTTCAAAATTAAACATAAAATCCAGAAAATCAAGAAAAATAACAAAATTGATTCAAATAATATCTTTGATGCCTAATTTAGTGGTTTTTCGGATGACTTAGGCCTCATGAATCTTCTGAAAAAAAATTGAAGCTGATCCAATAGTCAAATAAAAAATTATAACCTCTTATTGTAGCTATGTTAGTCTAACGTGACCAAACTTCATATTAGGATTAATGTTGTCCTATTACTTTATAAAAAAATTTGTTATGTTATCCATATAGTTTGTTTATGATATATATCCATCTAGTTGTGGAAGATCCTCATTTATCTGCTTAGAACTTTCAATTTATTTCTAGCCTAATTGCATCATTCTCCATGAGTTGGAAGAGAGATCATCCTTGGGTTTTATTTTTTTTCTTCAAATAAAGTGTTAAGTGTTGCACATTAAAGACATTAAAAGTCATCAAATGACTAAGAATGTGAAGTTTGTAAGAATTGTCATTTATCTTCTGCAAAATCTCATAAATCCCTATAGTCCTTTCCATATTAAAGACATTAAAAGTCATCATTTGCTTGATTAGGGCCATAACAAAAAAAAATCTACATAAAAGACATTCACTTAGCATATCAATGACTCAACTTTTGTTAGTCATTTATATACTTTAAAGTTTCATGATTTGTGATGAGAATATAGTTCATCATTTATATACTTTAATGACCAAAACATAAAGAAAATGAAGTATTGAATCAAAATGTAAAAACCTCAAAAAACAATATTTAAAATTGAAACAAATTGAAAAAAACAATCTAGGGACTCAAAAAGTTAAAAACATAACGCAACTAAAATAAACAAAGAAAAAAAAGTATGGGAATTGTTTCCAATGTGAATTTTGTCCTGACTATTTTAATTATACTTAATCAATGAAATTGAATTTGATTTTGCCAAAACAAACATCAATTTAATGTTGAAAGCTTTTTCAAACATTATGAGATATGAAGTTAAATGAGCCAAATCATTATCCCTAACCTTAAATTAACTAAATGTGAAATAATTACGTTGAAAAAAAATTATAAGGACCAAAAACAATAAAGTTGCAATACACAAAATTATACAAGTAGGTATA
>Ga0325402_1005032_pt1 | contig 12304 bp, 7 predicted proteins | sample PopdelMetagenome_22_FD_207212 | JGI IMG/M metagenome (GOLD analysis project Ga0325402, IMG submission 207212) | Populus deltoides microbial communities from Bellville, Georgia, United States - Xylem-PdKOR-R3 | ecosystem: Host-associated > Plants > Phyllosphere > Stem > Wood/Secondary xylem...
CATTGACAAAATGGATAAATGACAATACTAAGGAATTTGATTAGTTATTCCTAGTTTGGGAGACTAATGATACTAATGGGTTACATTGGTATCGAATTTTTTTAAATTTGATTAGTTATTTTTTGTTTGGGAGACTATTGATACTAATGGGTTCTATTGACATCGACATTTCTCAAATTTGATTAGTTATTTTTGGTTTAGGAGACTAATGATACCAATAGGTTACATTAATATCGGTATTTTTCAAATTTGATTAGTTATTTCTGGTTGGGAAACTAATGATACCAACGAGTTATATTGGTATTGACATTCCTTAAAATTAATTAGTCATTTCTAGTTTGGGAGACAAATGATATCGATGAGGTTTATTGGCATCAACATTAATAGAAAACAAATATAATTGGAAAATGAACTTGTTTTTCTAATTTCGGGTATTGGAAAAGCTAATGATGCCAATGAGTTCATTGACATTGACATGTATTAGAAAATGTGATTGCTAATTATCGGAACAAAAGTTAATGATATCAAATTGAAAATTGGTATCGGTATTAACTAGGGACTCAGATTACAGATGGAACATGAAGAAAATAGAACATAATTACCTGTATCTAATATATATGTGTCAATTTCATTTTATCATTTATTTATTTTGGTTATTGTAATTTTTTTCAAGATCATCTCATACTCGTCAAGAGTAGATTTCCTTATCACATTTGCTTTTGTATGCTAGGTATAATATCATACATTTTAACTTCTAAGATAACTTTGTTTAAGCATGTAAAATATATTTGCTTAACTTTCAATTATAGACATATGAACTTTAAACTACCTATTCTCTTTACTCATTGTTTATATGTGCTAAGATATTATATGAACCCTTATCATTATATAATTAATGTGTCATATAAATAATTGTATATGATGTTGTGTGGTTTGGATTTAATTGATGAATGGTTGATGTGGATGATGATTCAAGATAATTAGATCGTGGTTATTTGATAAGTCAATAACTTGGGATGTTCTATTTATAAAGGAAATTTTATCAAAATTTCAGTAGAGCATACACATGTTTTTGGATTTTATTTTTATTTTTCAAAAAGATGTTGAGAAATTAACAAATGAGCGCAAATGCATCAAAAACATATTTTTAAAAATTTGATTTTTCAAGAAAACATCAACAAGGTAAAAATAGTTAAAAATTATAAAATGGACGTACGAACGACTGAAATGCATCGAAAACATTTTTTTTGCTTATTTGTTTTGGGTTTTTTGAAAAATATTTTGGAATTGATTTTTTGAGAGGATAACAAGATAAAAATAGTTAAGAATCGCAAATCGGGGCGTGTGAACACCTAAAATGCATCAAAATTACAGTTTTTTTAAAAAAAATTTACTTATTTTTTTGGAAAAATATTTTGGAATTGAGGGTCAAATTTTGGGTTATGACACAGTAGATGATAATGTCAAATCATTCCTAAAGCATTTAGTAAGCCATACATCATGTTGTACACCAATTAACCGAACCAAGTACAAAACTAAAAAGACAACTAGTAAATCAAACAACCTTGCCGGGTAATTTTTTCTTTAAGGCATCTGCTATACCAAGTGACTTTCTTAACAAATGGTTGACCACCTTATCACTTAAGTGAGCTAAATTGTCTATTGTGTTCAAGTGTGTAATAGTTATATCTAACTTGTCTATACACCAAGATTTAAATTTCCTTATCCTTACACCAATATTTAAATTCAAAATTATTTTATCTTTCATTTCCCAACTTAGATAAATAAGACAAGCATTTCAAATATCTCGTTCTACGATGCCAACTTTTACCTTGTAGATGACAAAAAAAATTTATAACATTTAGCTTGAACCATATAGTATATTAGACTTATAAAATTCAAATGTTAGGCCTTTTCTTCCTTACTCTAAATGGCTACTAGTCTTTCTTTCTTTCTTTCTTATAGGCATTTCCTTACACCTTTTATAAGATTGTTGAAATTATTGAGCTATAATTCCTATTCTTGCATAACCATATCCTTTTTACTTTGAGCTTACCTTTGATTATTCTTACATATTAATTGCATCTCCTACCTCACACAAATAGAGTTATTATAAAAGCTTTTTTTTTATTTTTCTGAGTGAAACTTATTATTAAAGCATAAGTGGCACTATAACCACTTGGATTTTGATAATGAGCTTTCCTGTGAGTGCTTATATAAGTTTGGGTCTATCTTTTAGAATAAGACCACCTTAGGTTTCAATCTTTGTTTGTGAAAAATATTAGTGGATTTGATCTTGAGCCCAGTATTAAGGATCATTCTAAAGGTTTGAACCTTGAAACTATAAAAGGATTCAGTTATAAGGTGTGGTCTAGCATGTGAAATAAAAAGTGAGTGATAGTAAAAGCCCGAACTTATTGTTTGGGAAGTAGAGTAGGTGGTTAGTATCGAAGCCGTATAAAATATATGTGTATGTCTAATTCCTATCTCTTTATATTTTTGCATTTTCATCTGCTTGTTATTGCCTTGTGGATAAACTTAATGTTATTGTGTTAATATGTGTTAGAAAGTTTATTACCTTATGCTAGTGTGGTTGAAAAGGTTATTGTGTGATGTATGGTGTGGTTGCGTACTTTGTGGTTATTTAGAATAAATTGAATTGTTGGGTTTAGTTTTAGAATACCTAATTCATCTTTCTCTTTATGTGTTTCAACCTTTCACATTTTCTTAAAATGGGTTTCCTATGCTTTATGTATTTATTTATCCAATCTTACAAGTTATTCAAAAATTATATCATGGATAAATAAATAGAAGATACTTATATATCATATACTATTGACTTTATCTGGATTTTGTTATTCAATGGTGCTTTAGTCATATGCTTTTGAGTTGCATCTCTAGTTTGTTAAGTTGCTACACCTCGATCAAACATATTTTTATTTATTTTATTATATCAAACAAAAAAATTATAATATTTGTAAAGATAATATTCTTTTATCTTATTCTTTTATTTGAGATATTTGTTATTATTTCTTGAATTATAGACTATCATCATTTGCATATACACACTCACATATATTGATTATATGAATTGATAATCTCATGAACAATTATAGATAAAGTAATTGTTAAGATTTGCTTTAGTGCTTAATCCTGATTATAGCAAGGAAGAGAAATAAATTAGAGTAAAATCTTATCGTTAATGTCAATTGTCAAACAACATCTTAAAAATATATGTTTTGCTATCTAATCTCTTCATCAATGTCTGTAACAATTATAGATAAAGTAATTGTTGAGATTTGCTTTAGTACTTCATCCTGATTATAGCAAGGAAGAGAAATAAATTAGAGTAATATCTTATCATTAATGTCAATTATCCAATATCATCTTTAAAAATATATGTTTTGCTATCCGATCTCTTTATCAATGTCTGGAACAATTATAGATAAAATAACTGTTGAGATTTGCTTTAGTGCTTCATCTTGATTATAGCTAGGAAGAGAAATAAATTAGAGTAATATCTCTTCATCAATGTTAATTATCAAATAACATCTTAAAAATATATGTTTTGCTATCCAATCTCTTCATCAATGTCTGCTGCATATTAGTTTGTTGTTATATCTTTTTCTCTTAATTTGAGATAGTCCAAACTTCTTCGATGTTTTGGGATTACCCAACTTTATTCTTGTCAAAGTTTGTGGCCAATAAAGAAACTTTGTAAAAAATAAAAATGATTTCTTTGTGAAAGTTTTTTTTTGTCTACTTTGCTATACTAAGCTATGTTTATTTGTCTTTTTTGCAAAAATAATTTTGATTCATGGTCTATTTTGATGCATTTTACTACGAGCCATGTTACCTTTTAAAGAAGATTTAAATTAGTCCTTAAACTATTACTATTGTGATCATAGCTAGATCTCTAAATTTATACTTTATTTAGTGTTCTGTTTGTGTGATACGAGGCATTGAAGATTTAGGTTCCTTCATATTATAGTTAAGAACGAGATGATATGTCCGCGTGCTACCGCGGGCTTATAAAACAAATACACTTGATAATGTTATAATTGTGAACCAGCGCTAGATAACTAATAGAAATTAAAGGTATGATGGAGCAAATATTTCATGAAGAAAAACAAAAGTTGTGTTGGTGATAAAAAAAACTTAGAGACTGAACAAAATGATTTGTAGCAATCTACAGTGTTTTGTAAGGAAAGATACAGTGCTTTCGCCACATGATTTAGCTTTTCAGTTAATAAAAAGAAAAAAATTACAAAGCTAAATTCTCTACCAACTTAATATTAAAAAAAACCAACAAATATAATCTTGGAAGGAAAAAAAACCCATGAGAAAAAACGTTGTAGCAATTGACAATGTTTTGTGAAGAAAACTATAGCGCTTTTCCCAATAAAATAAAATAAAAAACCATTTAAAGAAATATTGTAGCAATCTACAGTGTTTTGTGAGAAAAACTACAATGCTTTCCTCATATGATTTAGCTTTATTGTAATTATAATTTTTAACCAACTCAATATTAAAAAAAAATCGACAAAGATAATTTTGGAAAAAAACATAAAAAAATCACATGGAAAAACACTGCAACAATTTACAGTGTTTTAAAGAAAAAAATTACAAAGCTAAATTCCTAATCAGCTCAATATTGAAAAAAAATAGACAGAGACAATTTTAGAAAAAAAATAACAAAACAAACACCAAAAAAAAGAAAAACAAATCATGTTGGAAACACTGTAGCAATTCACAGTGTTTTATGATGAAAGCTACAGTACTTCCCCACATGATTTAGTCTTATCTGTAATGACTTGTAATTGTAATTCACAAACAACTCAATATTAAAAAAAATAAAATTAAAAAGGATAATTTGAAAAAAATTATAACAAAAAAAACCATGCGGAGAGACATTGTAGCAATCCACAATGTTTTATGAGCAAAGCTATAATGCTTTCCCCACATGATTAAGCTTTATTACAAAGTTAAATTCTAACCAACTCAATATTAAAAAAAAAAATCGACGAAGATAATTTTGGAATAAAATATTACAAAAAAAACACAAAAGAAACTGGAAAAAAACCATGTGAGGAAAAACTGTATCAATCCATAGTATTTTGTGAGGAAAAACTTGTATTTACTTGTAATTGCAATTCTTAACGAGTTTAATATTTAAAAAATAAAATTGACAAAGATAATTTTAGGAAAAAACATAAAAAACAGAAAAAAACCATGTGGGAAAAAACACTGTAGCAATCAACAGTAATTTTCGAGGTAAGTTATAATGTTTTCCTCACATATTGTAACTGTAATTTTTAACCAGCTCAATATTAAAAAATAAAATAAAATAAGATAATTTCGGAGAAAATCATAAAAAAACCATGCGGAGAAACATTATAGCAAGCAATCAACAATTTTTTAAAGAAAAAAAATTACAAAACTAAATTATCAATTAGCTCAATATTAAAAAAAAATGACAAATATAATTTTGAAAAATAAAGAAATAAAAGAAAAACTATATGGAAAAATATCGCAGCAATCCACAATATTTTTTTTTAAAAATTACAAAGTAAAAATTTTAATCAGGTCAATATTTAAAAAATAAAATCAACAAAAATAATTTAAAAAAAATAGAAAAGTTTAAAAAAATTGAAAAAAAGAAGAAAAAAACCGAAAAAAAAAAGAGGAAATGTTAGCAAAAATAAAGAAGGAAAGAATCACTGTGAATTACTGTTGTAATTCATAGTGATTTAGGTATGAGGGAACAGTAATTCCCCCACTCCATTTAAATACTGTGTAATAGTATGTTAACATGCTTATTGATGTTATAAATTTTAGTGGCTAAAGGCTTGTTCTTGTATTTTATTTAATTTAATTAGGTTGAATTTTTTTCTCTCTCTAAAAAATAATAAATAAATATAAATAAATAAATACTTTAAAGAGATGAAAAGGAAAATATTTGTTTGTAAATGTAAAAAATATCTTGAAAAACAAGTTAATTTGAACATGATTTTTCTTTTGTCATTTTCCTCTAAATAAAAAACAAAATAATATGAACATATTTTCAGTTTTCTAAGATGAAAATTAAAAAAAAAACTTTAAGAAATGAACAAGATTTTTTATTTTTTATTGGAAAATAAAAATAAGAGAAGGAGAAGAAAAATGAAAAAACAATTATTACTAAACATAACTTAAAATATATTAGTAATGCTTTTCAATTAATATTGGTAAAATATCTATTTTATATTTAAAAATATATATTTTATTCCTTATAAATTAAGAATGTATTTAGTATGTGATTGGTGTATAGTATTGTTTTTAATTAAAAATGGATCGTGATTTAAAAAAAATTATATTAACACATTAAAATTATAAAAAAGTAGAAATAAATTTAATATTCTTTAAAATGAAAAATAATTTAAAAAAAAAACTCAAATATTTTTATAAAAATATGTTTGAAATGAATTTTAAGATTTTTTTTGAATTTATCAAAATCTTTTAAAATATATAAAACTAATACTTTACTGCCCAAAACATGATTTGAAAAAAACTTTTTCTCGCACTATTCAAGAGATTCAAATGAAAATCTGGAGGAGGCCCGTTTCTTTTATTTTCTTGCTCTACTGAGTACGACTCGATCAGGCTACTCTTAACACAGTTTGCTTCTCACCTGGTTCAGCTCTTTCCCCTCTTCAGCATCATGTCTCCTCCGAGAATTCTTCTTTGCGGTGACGTTTTAGGCCGCCTCAACCAGCTCTTCAAGCGTGTCCAATCGGTGAACAAATCGGCGGGCCCATTCGATGCACTCTTTTGCGTGGGGCAGTTCTTTCCTGACTCCGCTGAGCAATTAGAGGAATTCACGGACTACATTGAAGGCGGCGGCGGCCGCTCTCAAATTCCTCTCCCCACCTACTTTATCGGCGACTACGGTGTCGCCGCTCCCAAAGTCCTCTCCACTGCTTCCAGAAACTCCGCCAATTTAGGCTTCAAAATGGACGGCTTTAAAATTTGCGATAACCTTTTCTGGCTTAGAGGCAGCGGCAAGTTCACTCTCCACGGTATGGTTGGGTAGAGGTAGGGGGAGGGGTAGGGTTAGGGTTTTCTAAAACAATAAATTGGTATTTATTTTCTTGTAATTTACATTTACTGTGTATGTTATTAGGTTTATCTGTTGTGTACTTATCCGGTAGGCAGTCATCAAATGGCCAACACTTTGGAACATACAGTCAAGATGATGTTGATGCGTTGCGAGCATTGGCCGAGGAACCTGGAGTTGTTGACTTGTTTTTAACATATCCTCGATGATCTCATTTGTTATTAGTGATTATCTATGCATAAATTTTGTTTGTTTTAACGATTGATTTCCTTAATGTCATTTTACTAATGAATGGCCCAGTGGTGTCACAAACAGAGCTTCTGCATCTGATATTCCTGCAGGATTCTTGGATACTACAGGTTCTGATTCTTCCGTATCTGAGTTAGTAGCAGAGATCAAACCACGGTATGCAATGATTGCTGATGAATCAACTTCTTCAATTGCATGCTTCAATGATGTTTATTTCTTCTTGTCTCTCTGCCTGTTGGATATTAGAATGGAGCATGTGCTTACTAAATACTGTTTTTCTCATTAAAGGTTGTTCTTTGTGGCAGCTACCACTTTGCAGGTACTAAGGGTGTTTTCTATGCTCGTGAACCATACTCTAATGTTGATGCTGTGCATGTCACACGTTTCTTTGGTCTTGCTATGGTTGGAAACAAGGATAAGCAGGTTGAATTTGTGTTCTCAGCATGACTTATCAATACTTTTCTGCCATTTTGATGTGTTTTGGGACTACTTGAGGATACTCGTTGCAGTTTCTTTTCAATTTGAGTGGTTACATAAAGCTCCTTCGTTTTAATATTGAACTTGTTCAGCATGAATTTTTTACAAGATGGTGCTCATTTTATGAGTGATACTCTGACTAGCTTGCAGTTGTTATTCAACCTACTCGATTTAGAATTATCTTCTGGGCATTCTTTAACTGTTGGTTCCTGCACTGCTTTTCCCAGACATATATCCGCGCCATTTCTCCCACTCCGGCATCTACAATGTCTGCTGCTGAGATTAGCATGAAACCTCCAAATACTACCTTATCTCCATACACATTAGTAGTAGACAAAACAGCTCTCGAAGAAGTCACAAAGAGGTCTAATGCTAGTGTGTCAGATTCACAATATTGGAGGTACGATGTCTCCCATAAACGACATAAATCTGGATCTGGGGAAGGCAATAAGCTATGCTTTAAATTTATATATTCCGGTTCATGTCCACGAGGAGAAAAGTGTAACTTCCAACATGACATGGATGCAAGGGAACAATACTTAGGAGGTGTTTGTCTTGATTTCCTTATCAAAGGAAAATGTGAAAGAGGTCCAGACTGCAACTTTAAGCACAACTTGCAGAATGAAGGTGAGAGCCATTCTCGTAGGAGACGCGGCTCTGAAAATGATAATGGTAACAGGTTGGTTTTTTTTTTTTTACAATTAATTGTCCATTGCTTAATGATGTTTTGTTTTGGTTCAAGTTATTTGAATCATCCTCTCTTGAAGCATTGAATGTTGATTTTCTTGTTTTGTTCTGCTATTTTTCTTGATTTTCCTGAAGTTGAAGGACTTGAATATAGGTCATTTTTGTAGCAATTAACCCTCTAATTGTGTTTCAGGTCAAAAGAGTGTTGGTTTTGTTTGTCAAGCCCCAACGTGGAGTCACATCTAATCATTAGCATAGGAGAATTTTACTATTGTGCACTGCCTAAAGGTCCCCTTGTTCAAGATCATGTTCTGGTAATACCCATTGAGCATGCACCGTGTACCCTTTCACTAACTCAACAAAGTAACTCTGAGCTGGTAAAATTCCTGAACAGTCTGAAGTTATATTACAAGAACCGAGGAAAGGAAGCTGTTTTATTTGAGTGGATTTCCAAACGGAGTAGCCATGCTAATATTCAGGTAGTCATTGTTAATGTATTCAGATGCTTGATGAAATAAAATTGCTGAATTGCTTTCAAGGATCCATTGCTTCTATTGTCACTTCTACAAGAACTCGTTGCAGTGAAAAATCCATGGTTCTCTCTCCCTTACTCCACTCTTTCTCCCAGCTTTTCTTGAAATATTTTTGTTGACAAGTGCACAAAGATCTTCACCGTGTGTTTTACTTCTTTACACAAGAAATACTTGCTAATTTTATTTCATCCTTTATTTCTCATAGGGTGTCTAGATCTTTTTGGTTGAATGATACAATAGCAATAATGAAAAATCTACTTCCATTATCACTACTATTTATTTTAGTATTGTTTTTATTAATCCTTGGTCTTTTACATTTTTTTGTTCTTCTCTACTTTTCCATAGGTTGTCCCTGTTCCATCAACCAAAGCAGCAGCAGTTCAAGATATATGTAACTTGGCTGCAGAAAAGTTGGGTTTTAAATTTGTGGTCATGAAGTGTAAGTTCTATCATTCTAGTTTTTAATGCATGTTATTACAGCAACTGGATGATGATTTGCATATTTTTTATTACATGTACTCCTAAGCTTCATGACATGAATATGTATATCTTTTGGTTGAGTTTGGTTTCAAGTTTAGTTTGAAGTTCAAGGTGCAAAACAAGCTTCAATTGTCTTTGGTCTTACTTCTGCATGATTTTAATTTCCTGGTCTGTAGTATCTTTTTCTAGTATAGGTGTTTAGTATTCTGTTAATGTTGACCTCAGCCACCTTGAAGACGGCTTGTATGGGTAATTTTGAGTAATACTTGATATTCTGTGGTTGGGTTAAAAAATTTTTTTGATATTCCTTGGGTTTCAACAGCATTCTCATTCAGTTATCCTTGCAGTCAATAACAGTTCAGATGGGAGAGAATGGTTAAGGATGCAGTTCGATAGGAACTATAGTTTCTTCTATGTGGAACTCACAGAAGGTACAATATTGTCACATTCAGTTGAGGAGAATGAGAATTTTCCAGCCCAATTTGGACGCGAAGTAAGATGCTAAATCCAATTGCTTATTGTTTGATTTTCTGACTTTTGCAATGTGCATTTTTTTGTGAGAAATGACAAGTTATGTTTGCATTTCTAATGAAAATTGGCTAATAAGCTGCCTGTTTCAAAGTAATTTACAGGCAGTAAAATAAATTCCACTATCCTTTCACCTGGTTTTGCTATTATCTAGTCAAACCTTTATGTTCCAAAATAACTTTGATTTACTGCTTGCATGAATAATCCTTTCCTTTTAGGAAGTAATGAATGTGATTTCTAAGGACATGAAATCCTCTTGGTAATTATGAAATATTTTGCAGGTTCTAGCAGGCTTGCTGAACATGCCGGAGAGGGCTGATTGGAGAAATTGTGCACTTGGCAAAGACGAGGAGACAAAAATGGCAGAAGAATTCAAGAAACAATTTGAAGAATTGGATCCAAATCAATGATTTTGTCAAGCAGATGATGGAAACATGCCGGGGAGGCTTGCTGAATTGGATTCAACTAAGTAGTTTACCGCTAGGTTCTTTAACTGATGGCGCTACCCACCTAAGGTACTCTAACCAGTTCCATTTTAGGCCGCCGGAGGTCAGTTAGCTTCATACCTGACATGCATTTGTCACTGGAACAGTTATGTGGATGCTTTAGAAGATGAGCATCCACATTTATACCGATAGTTTGCCAGGTGTATCTACTCTCTAAAATTATTTCATTGTGATCGGCTTGTCGCCCATTTCTTATAGCCCATTGTTTAAGAGTGACTTTTCTTATAATTTCTTCTTTGCATAAAAAATATCAAAAAAAACTAAGATCTAAAAGTATTAGGTTTTTCTGTAAAGCTATACCCAAGAAATCTTAGGTTTGGCTGTAACGTCTGACCTAAGAGTAATATTTATAATATTAATAATAACATTAAACTTTTATAACCCAAGTTTAAGTGAGTCTGACTGCAATACCAGATTCAATAGCCTTGGATGTGGGTCTGGCTGCAAGGTTGTGTCATAAAAGTGTGATAATTAAATAGATTAATTTAAAAAAAACAAAGAAAAAAAACCAACAGGAAAAAAAAACTAATGAAGAAAAAAAAATCTGAATTAATTGGGTTAACTCTTTAAACTAGGTTAACCTGTCAAACCTTGAATTCATGTCGTGAAAGTTTGATAACCAAATAGGAAAAAAAAATTGACAAGTTTAACTGGGCTGACCTGTAAAACCCGGGATTTGTTTCATGAATGTTTGATAACTAAATAGAAAAAAAATTTAACATTAACAAACTAAATTAAACGAAAAAATTAATTAAAAAGGAAAAAAACAAAAACAAAAACAAACAAAATGCATCAACCTTTTCACTGTGGACTACATTGTAAAGAAAAAGAAAAAACAAATCTGAAGTAACTGGGTTAACCCGTCAAACCTGGGATTCGCGTCATGAAAGTTTGATAACTAAATAAAAAAAAATTGATGAGTTAACCTAGAATTAACTGGGTTAACCCGTCAAACCTGGGATACGTGTCATGAAGGTCTGATAATTAAATAGAAAGAAATTTAACATTAACAAACTAAACAAAACAAAAACAATTAATTAAAATGAAAAAAAGCAAAAAACAAATTTAGGGTTAACTCGTCAAACTCGGGATTTGTGTCATGAAAGTCTGATAACTAAATAAAAAAATTAGCATTAACAAACTAAATTAAACAAAAAAATTCATTAAAAGAAAAAAAACAAATTAAAAAGGAAAAAAAACCGAAGGCTTAAAAAACAACAAAAAATAAATAAAAATAAAAAGGGAAAAAAAATGAAAAAAAAAGAGACAGCTCAACCTTTGGATTGTAGACTGCACTGTGCAGTCCAAAACCAGGTCAACCTGTCAAACCCGGGATATGTGTCATGACGGTCTGATAGTTAAATAAAAAGAAATTCAACATTAATAAACTAAACGAAAAAGATTAATTAAAACGAAAAAAAAAACAAAAAAAATTCAAGTTAATTCATCAAATCAGGTTAACTCGTTAAACCCAGGATCCGTATAATGAGAGTCTTATAATTAAATAAAAAAATTTAACATTAACAAAAAAAATTCACTAAAAGAAAAAAAACCCGAAAGATATTAAAGTGAAAAAAAAACAAAAAAAATTAAAAACAAAAAAAAAACTAAAAGCATAAGTGTAAAAATATAAAAACAAAAATAAAAAAAACTAAAAATATCAGTGTTTGACTGTGTCCATAGTAAAACATTAATCCATTTTAGTATTCGTTACCATTACAATATAATACAATATTCTTATAAAAATT
>Ga0325402_1005033_pt1 | contig 12304 bp, 5 predicted proteins | sample PopdelMetagenome_22_FD_207212 | JGI IMG/M metagenome (GOLD analysis project Ga0325402, IMG submission 207212) | Populus deltoides microbial communities from Bellville, Georgia, United States - Xylem-PdKOR-R3 | ecosystem: Host-associated > Plants > Phyllosphere > Stem > Wood/Secondary xylem...
ACCATTAAAAATAATCTAATAAAACCATTCAATTATGACCATAACATCGTTCTACACACGCGAAACTCAGATCCAAACACATATTGTTTTTATTTGAAACAAATTTCCCACTCCGTTCCCTTTCACTGCCGGAATTCTGTATATTATCGCTCTCAAAATCTTGTATTTATAAGGTATTTGCCTCCATCTTTTCAACATGTAGTACATTGCCTTGCCATTAATTAATTAGGTCATAAACCTTCAGGAATATATGGTTGGATTATATATATATATATAAACACTTTTATATTCTATTTGCAGGTTTAATTTTTAGAATACCATTGTATGAATTCGCATATATATATATGCCAGTAATAATACTATATTGAAAAGAAAAAAAAAACGTGTATAGACAAATAAGAAGAAGAAGAAGAAGAAGAAGATGTTTTTTGCGACTTTAATGTGGTAAAGAAGAAAAAATCGATGCAATGACCACATATATACAAGTCATTAGAAAAGAGATGAAAACAATAAATACGAGAGGCTTTGAGGAAGGAAGAATATGAAGATGAAAATTTTATTAATCTTTAAAATGGGTGATCTATAGGCTCTTCTACGGGAGGAGCGCCGCTCTATGGTCTCGTCTACTTGAGCTTTTTTTTTAATTTTTAATAAGCTCGAGTCCAACTTTTAAAAAATAAAATTTCAGAAGAACACCACGCGGATACTTTAATATTTTATATTGATTTAATATGTCTTTTTTATTATTATAATACAACTTAAAATATCACTGAAATAAAATTATACTTAAGCTTCTATTCTTCTTGAAAGAACATGACTCATGAGCTATAAATACAACATAAATTCTTTAAAATTTAAATTAATAATATTTTATTCTTAACATTTTCGGTATATAGATATTTTTAGAATTTATATCTCTAAAATATAATTGCATTTTTTCCTCTACAAAGTCACTTATTAAAGTATCTGAGAATCTTCACATCTATCAAAGAAAATATTTTGTAAGTATCAACTATCAATCACCTGAGTTTTAACTGAATATCTAATATATCAGTTTTATTCCTAAGCTTTTAAATTATATTTATTGCATGAAAGACAAACCTTGCTTGGAAAGAAAAAGAAGGTGGTGCCTATTGTGTATAAACATGTTCGACAATGCATCAAAATAATATATTTTTTTATTTTTTGGTCAACTTGTTAAAACAATCCAAACACAAAAAAAAATTAATTTAAAACTACTTTTTTTATAAACAAAACATGGATAAACCACAATATCAACCTATATATATTAGAAAGAGGAACTTTAAATTCTTATTCACTCAATGTAAAGACATCCATCAACGGAAAAGAAATAAAATTGAAAAAAAAAACCATTATAGCAAATGAATGAATTAAATAATCAATCACGTAAATTACTGCAATTAAATATTTGATGCTTGATTGACAAGCAAAATTGCCAAGGAGAATTAAAAAAACTCCACCTAAATCTCCTCGAACTCAAACAGTGAAAAGGATCCCAACTGAAACAGTCTGTGACCCAGCAAATTCATCTCACCAACAGAACTGGTCTCTCTTTTAGCCACGTAACTTATAACGGGTTTGAAATGATATTTTTTAAAATTTTAATTTTTTTTATATTATAAATTATTTTATTACATTAATATTAAAAATAAATTTTAAAAATATATTATTTTAATATATTTTAAAACAAAAATATATTTTAAAAAACAAACACAGCACTATTTAAAACCTCTCTATAAATCGAACCCAGAATCTGAACTTACAATAACTGTGACGGTCTCTCACTTATACGGAAAGGGCAACAACTGTCATTCTCTCAGTTAAGCACTACCCCACCGTTTATGATGTGTGATTTATGATTTATTAAAGTTTGTTTTAAACTTTGTACAAAACGAAATGGGTTGGCGCGTGACTTACTTGGGGACCAAGTTCGAGATCACTGAACCATCTCTTTCACCTAGCCAACCAGAATTGCCGCGTGTCATAAATTTAACCATTTATTTTTCTAAATGCGGCGGGTGGTCTGGGATTTCCCATTTTAATCTCCCCCTTCGTAACTATCCATCCAAAAATAAAAAATGATGCTCGTAATATTTTATTAATTATTTTCGAAATTTATCTTGAAAATAAAAATAAATACAAAAAATAAAAGAAAAATTCATAATTTAGCAAAATTAATAAGAATATTTTTTAAGATTTTTTTCTTTTAATTATATCTATTTTTTTAAAAAAATGAACATAAAGAGTAGCTAATAAAATTTCTAACCATGAAATCTCTCCCATCCAAACCATTTTTTATCCAAAAATTCAGCCAATTAAAAATCTTATTAAGATTTCATTTCGTAATTTCACTTTCACACTCTCTAAACCGACATATTAAAAAAAAAAAAAAACTTGAAAAGCTAAAAGAACAAAATGAATAGGGCTGGGCTCTCTGTTTCTTAGGATATTCATATAAAACTGCGATTCCTAGGCCTTTTGACGTTTGACTACGAAACTCTCTCCAATATCTCCTCATTTCTCTCGTGCTCTCCCTGTTAATCCCTCTTTTGCCTCCTCTCCTCCACACTCCCTCAGCAGCCCCCCTCCTCTCCATCTTTCTATCTACCCTTTTTGCCTGTACTCTCTAATTCTCACATCAGTTGTATATATTTATATATATATTTTTATGTTCTTAAAGCGTTTTTAATATTTCCTATTTCTAACGTTTTGTATGAAAATTTCCCATCTTTGATGTTTTCACCTAAAACCCAACTCCATAAGCCTTGATTCCATTGAAAAAATGAATCGCTTTTCTACGAAGTATACAGAGCATAAAACTGTGACCAACAAGCTGGTGAAATGGGAGGACTCAAAAGCCACAAGAATAGTACGGATTTCAGTTACTGATGGCAATGCTACGGACTCGTCCGGTGATGAAAAGGAGGAATCGAAAAGGCATCATCCAAGAGTCAAAAAACATATAAACGAGATAAGAATAACAAGTTGTGGGAGCGACAGAGCAGCAGAGGATGCAAAAAAATCTTCAAAAGTGGTAAGCCGGCAACAAGTTGTGAAAAAAATTTCAAGGGATCAGTGTTCTTATCCAGGGGGGAAAAGGTATCGTGGTGTGAGACAAAGGCCATGGGGGAGGTGGGCAGCAGAGATCAGAGACCCTTATAGGAGAACCAGGCTATGGTTAGGGACTTATGATACAGCAGAGGAGGCAGCCATGGTTTATGATCAGGCTGCTATTCGTATTAAAGGACCTGATGCGCAAACCAATTTCACACAACCTCCGGTGAGCAAACAACATGCCCCAGATGTTGATATTAACGTTAACATTTCTGGGTATGAGTCTGGTAAAGAATCTCATAATAGTCTGTGTTCTCCAACTTCTGTGCTTAGATTTCAATCTACAGAGGAACCGGGGCCAGAGTCACAGGTTGCCGTACAGAGTGATTGTTGCTGGAGGATACAAACGCAAGAGGAGGTGGTTCAAGAAGAAATAATAAAGGTCGGTGAGGATGATGAGTGTTTGGTTACGGATCCTTTGTGTTTGAAAGAGCTTTGGGATTTTGAAAATCCTGCTCCGATTTTTTTTGAGGAGTGTAGTGTACCGGATACTGTTTTGAGAGAAGATTATGCTGATATCTCGGTACATTTGGATGGTGATTTCGGTTCCTGTTTATGGGATGTCGACAAGTACTTTGAGGCTTAATCACTCTCCATTTGGGTTTTAAGGTTATAGCTATCTACCTACTGGTATGATGGTTCGGTAAATTCCGAGGGGAGTTTTGGATTAGTACCGACTTGTTTTGTTTTTCCATTTTAGCTGTAGTAGTTTTGTCTAAAAATTGTAAGTTTTAGCTTGCAATCTGCAAAAATATGTAGATTCTTACCTCTTTATCATTTGTTTTAAGATTCTGGATCTTAAATATTTATTTCCGGCAAGTGTTCATCAGCAAGGATTGCTGGCAGGATAGTGAACCGGGATTATGCTAGGCTGTTTAGATTTTGGCTGTCCAAAGTCACTTTTTGTCCCTTTGTTTTTGTATGCTTTTGTGTTATAACTCGGTGGTTTTTGTTTTTATTTTTTAAAAATTTTTTATTTTAAATTAATATTTTTTATGTTTTTAGATTATTTTAATGTATTAATATCAAAAATAATTTTTAAAAAATAAAAAATATTTTTATATATATTTTTAAATAAAAAATATTAAAAAAAAAAGGAAACCAAACTTTTAAACATCCCTTTTAATATCATGGGTTCGGTGAGAGATATTTTTACTTGCTGGCATAAGAAAAGCCTACCAAGTGGCTAAAGTGGCTTCCATGTTCAACGGTTGGCCACTTCAGACACTTGAGAGCCATACGCTCCTGCGTTTTATTAGCCAGCAATGGACACTCTAAAAATTCCTGACTATTATCCTGTGCTTTTCTTTTCCTAGAGTCCAGTGAAGAGGGTGACAAAAATATCCTGCATCAGTTGGAGATTGCTGGGGTCTAAGAATCAGATGTTGTATGTGACGTCTCCGGTAATAGAATCTACAATGTTCATTGACTGATTGTTGACAATGCATTTATTTATTAGCAATTCTTCTGGGAAAAAAATGTGAACGCCCGGTTTAGGAATGCTGGGTATGTTTTATTCGGTATTGTAGGGAAGGTTGCTTATCAAAATATTTTTAATTTTTAAATATATTAAAATAATAATTTTTTTATATTTTAAAATATATTTTTAATAACAGCGTATCAAAATCATTCTATTTTAATTAATTGTTTTCAATCATGCTTTAAAATCTTTCAAGGCATGGATTTTGAACTCAAAAAGGGCAGAACCCTGTGTTGCTTGTCTCTGCCTCCACTGAAATTGCCACATTTGCCAAGTGGGATTCTTGGACTGGGTGCCGGAGCCTATAGTAAAGCAAGCCATTGGCTTTATAGAAGTTTGAAGACATGCCAACTCGCTTGATTTCAATTGCGATGACAACCCTGGGAGGTAATCTGGTATTGCAGGCTTGCTTTTACTACTCTAATGAACAAAAGAGACCCACTTGCAAAGCCTGTAGCAACATCTACAGAAGATGTGCAAAAACCAGATTCAGACCCCCTTGCAATTTGCAATTCTGAATTTGGTCGCTCCGGAAAATCTTTTTACCCAAGTTTTAGACCTTGTCACGTACAATGACAGTGACAGTGACAGAACCAGGACACAATGCAGATTTACAGTGTTTGGTCTTCACAATTTTCACCACCAATGTTTTTGTTTTATGGCCAGTCAATTGTGTTGCCAACGCTTCTTGCGGCTGGCACATTGGAGAGTGAGTGGTAGGCTAGCTATTTTAAACTTATTTTTTTAATATTTTTAAAAACTTCATATATAATTTTGCACAAAACCTCTACCTTAAACCGACTTTGTTAACACATGTTTTTTTAGGCATTATACACTTGCTAAATGTAAACAAACTGCGTGAAAATATGTTGATTGATTAAAAAAAAGAAGAACAGGATGTTATACCAAAGCAGCCCATAATTGAATTGTTAGTAAGCAAATTGTTGTAATGGTTGTGGTTTAAAGTGTTTTTTTTAGAAATATATTAAAATAATATTTTTTTTATTTTTTAAAAATTATTTATAATATCAGCACATTAAAATAATTTAAAAATATAAAAAAATTAAAAAAATTAAAAAAAATTAAAACTTTAAAAATATCATCTCGACTACATTACCAAACTGCATTCATGTCTAGAACCTCCTCCCTCTTGTAAGTCCAGAAAATAAAAGAAAAGGAGCTGCGAGTGGTGCTCTATTCTACACACCTTGATGTCATCAAATATCGATTTGTATTTTTTTTCTTCTTTTTTGACATACACATTCATCATAATTATTTGATCAGACGGCCAGGAACTCAAAGCTAAAATTGGCATACAAACTCTTACATTCACAGTCGGATGCATATTAAACTCTGATAGTAATTAATTAATTAATTAATTAATTATATTTGTGTAGGATATACATCCACGCGGGCGCGCGCATGCAAGTGAGGTAGCATAAACTATGACTCTTGTTTGAAGATTAGGTGTGAGGAGACTTCGAGTAAACCTTATTATATTTCAGCTTTTCAATAACATATAATCGGTGAAGTTGAAAAGGAAGAGCTGTCTCGAAAGCTCACCAACATATGCTAAACGAGTCTAATTTAAGAATCTTTGATGCTTGAAGTAGTTAATAAGATGCATGAGAAAAATTAATGTAATCTTAAAATAATGTGAGTTATATGATTAAAAAATATATATATATATAACTTGTGCAGGGAAGAGAGCATTTTCCCAGAAATCCTGCTTTTTTACCGTCCACCATCCAATAAACTGTTGTTTTTTTATTTTTGATCTTGTTTGTTTTTATATTTTAAAAGTATTTTTAATAAAATTTTAAAAAAATTTGAAGTTTTTAAATCATTTTAATATATTAATATAAAAAATAATTTTTAAAAAATAAAAAATAAATTATTTTAATATATTTTTAAATAAAAATATTTTTTAAAAAAAAAAACAGCAATCGCGTATTCAAATATTCAAAGACGCGTTCTTTGTGCATCATTTGCAAGAGTCGTCCACCCCCACAGGAGCTCAGTCGGCCAGCGTGAGACCCACACCAACACTGCCTTGCTTTTTTCCAGCCCGTTCCAGACAATTTCAGCAGGTCGTTCTTGTATCCAAATAAATTTATATTTGTTTTTGTATAATTTATAATGTGATCTTGTGTGCAGATATTTGACTTTTATGTGTTGATGATCATGTATGCGGGTGTTTCATTGGCAAGTGTAAAAGATTTTGGTGTGGGTTTGATTATTATTATTAATTTTTTTTTTTTGCTTGCGTTTGGATTATGGATGTCTTTTATTTTTTTGGTTTTAGTGAATTTATTTTTTAAAGAAAAGGTGGAGTATTTTCGCTTGCAGATATAAAAGTTTGTGTGGATTTTTAATAAAGGGTTGACCCCTAAACAGGAGAGTCTTGTCAATTGGATATCAAAGCTTTGTTATTTTTCTAAAAATATTTTTAATTTGCTTTGTTTGATTTCTATTTAACCTAATGATAGGATGATCCTTAAAAGAATCATATTCTTCAAAATTTAGGGAAAATCAAATGTTTTTAAAAGATACATGTGTGTGTAATATTTTTTTTTAATGTGAATTTGATCTATGAATTAATGAGTCTTTTTTTTATTTACTTTTTTATTTATTATATCTTTAGAGTCATTTTTAAGGTGACAATATTTGTTCTAAAAAACACACACTCCACGTGAATTTTTTTTCTTTCCTTTTATTTTTATTAATGTGTGCAAATTTTTATTATAATTTTTCATGTATTAGAAAATTATCTTATTATTGTGAGTAAACTTGGTTTGTGTCGATATGACCTGCTCATTAAGTATGAGTGGGTGTCTTTGTGTTTGTTTTTGGTGTAATTAAATAAAATAAAACAAAGCTTAAATTAACCGCAATTTCACTCATCATAAATTACTATGATATTATTGGTATAAATTTAAATAAATTTTAGCAAAATCATAATAAGTCCTTTTGTAATAGAAGATAAGCAACAATACAACTTATTTTGCATGGTATGTATAAAGCAACAAATATTTTTTTTATAACATAATCAACCTTTTATTTAAAACTATAAAAAAACAGTTATGATTTTTAGTTATTATAAATTATATAATGATTTTATTTTTATTATTTTTTACCTTTAATTTTTGAGATGTCCGCTATGACAGGGCTAATGATCTCGATGAGCCTTGTCTCGTGTTTTCTGCCAAGATTTGGTGATAGATGGGGCAAACCATGAGCAGTCATAGTCTCCGGTCTGAATTCACCATGAATACAATTGGTCTAGAGCTTCTTTGTCTACACGAGTATTTTTACTGTACAAATTGTATTTTGCATGAAAAAACACACAAAACAATGCCTTTTCATTTGAAATACATATTTGCACAGTGTAGCCAAACAAAGCCTTAAACATGGAAAAGGAAGTGCTAAACTGTACCGGTGAAGGTGTCCATCCAAGAATATGATTTTCAACTTTCGTAGGCGAGCAGCGAGCACTAAAGTCCCAAACTTCAAGAATTTCTTTTCTTTTCTTTTTGTATTTTCTCATTTTCTCGGCACGCGCGCAGCTGCATCAAGAAAAAAACGTTTCAGACGCGTGGAATAAATCCAATCGATGGATGGGATTTATTCTCACTGGCCATCATTTAACGGTGGATACAGCCATCTATGTTCTTTAAAGAATTCAAACGGTTAGACAGAAAGGATCATTAACAAAAAGAAAGGGAAGCAAAATAAAGATAAAAGTCGAAAATGGGAGGGGAAAAAATCACAGATACCGACAAACATCACAGAGAAGCTTGATATTTTTTTTTGGTAAATCAAATTCTTTTTTACTTCAAAATATATTTAAATATTATTTTTTATATTTTAAATTAATTTTTAAAAACAAAAAAAATTAATTTTAATTTTTTTTTAAATACCTCTATATTAAAGGGAAATTTTAGTGTCAAAACAAACTTTGAGGTTGCGGGGATAAGAGAACTTCATGATTAATCATGAACTGAAAAAGGTAACAAAACAGAATTAATGTAGCAGAAAAGAAAATCACCCACCCTATAATTAGCAGATATACCCCAACCGTTCCACTGACCGTACATTAGTTTAATAATAATAATAAGTTAATAACACCCATCAATCTACTCTAATAAGTTAATAAGTTGATTTGACGGCTAAAAGGTTTTAGTTTTCTAAGTTTGCTGGCTTTCATAAAAAAAAAATATTTCTCTTAACATACTATATTAATGTGAAAAATGTGTGATTAAAATTGTTCATTAAATTCTTATTTTATTTTGGTTTCAACAACAAAGATATCCTCGTGGCAATTGTGATATATTATGATGAAATTATTTTTTTATTAAATCTTAATTAATTAAAAATATTAATTTTAGAATCTTAAAAAATAAATCCAGCTGTGTATAAACTGGTCTGAAAATCCGCTCATACAGGTTAAAAAAAAAAAAAAGCACTGCCACAGCATTTTCCTGGCTGATGGTCCGGAGGCCGTAGCCAAAATATGGTGTATATGAGCTTGATAACACAGATGCATGGCTTTGTCTCCATGTGCTGAAAGCTAGGCTGTGTGGGGATAAACAGCCAAAGCCTTTTGCTTACAAACAAAACTCCTCTTTAAAGCAAACCCACACAAAAAGAAGAAAGGAAAGGAGCAGAATGATTTGTTTTGTTTTGATAAAATACCAAATGGAAACCTTAAGAAATGATTAAGAAGAGGCCTACCTTTCAATTTCATTACGTTTAACGGTCTCAAGCTTTCTATTTCCACCACAAACCAAACATAGCTGGCCAAGTCTGGAAAGTTTTCAAGCGAACATTGCTGAGAAACCATATAGAGCTGGGGGGGTTCCTCTTCGATGGAGTTAGGGGGGAACCTGCAGACTCTCGTTGAGAGAGCATGGGTTTTGCATGATCGGCTCAATGAAGAGATCGAGAAAATTAACAGCTCCTTCTGCAGATTCTGTTCAGAACATGGTCGCTATTGTAACATAGTGGAGACCCCATTTCAGGAGAAGGAAGGATTGATTGCCATCAAAGATTCGTTGAAGGAAGTAGGGAACGTCCTTTCGCTTTTACAGGCATGTTCATCATTCTAATATTCCCCTGCTTATTTCATGATAGCTAGCTCAGAATTAGGGTACGTGCTGGAAAATATCTTTCAGGTTTTATAAACTTGCCTTTTGTATCATCATTAGTTTCTTTAGGATTTACTAAAATTTGAAATTTCAATCAGATGTTGGAGACACCATGCCTGGAATCAGCAAGTACTTTAATGAAAATTATCTGGTATATCGATTAATCTCCATGGTTATATGCAGCATACCGGTCAGTACTCAAAAAAGCGTGGCATTCCTTGTATATTGTTGTTCGTAGCACATTACTTAAAGCTGCAACATGCGTTCTTATTGGAAATAAGTTAGGTAGACCAAGGGGCAGTCTAGCTGCCAAAAAAACAGGTCTAGCACTCAATAATTTTTTGCTTAAGAAAATAAAGTTACACGGTACATATTTGATATTCAAGATCCAACTACATCAAGGTACAGAGATTTAAGAACAAGGTGACGGCGGACAAGTCTGTCATTTTCTCATTAAATTGCTAGGCTTAATTACCCTTTTCTCCTCCAATGTCGTTATGCAGAGATTACATTCAAGGCAGCCGATTGATAGGCAAGAGTCACTGACACGTTTAGAAGAAAGCAGGATTACTCTCATGGAAAAGATAGCACAGTATCAAGGAAGACCACTTGGTGTGGTGGAAGAACTGAACGCATGTTTTGGCAATGGAGAGACTGCTTTTCACAGGAAGTTGAGTGAGATAAAGAAGATCAAAGGTGATTCTAATATCCGAGATGAAAAGAGGAGGACAAATCCTGGTTTTTGTTGGATTAGAATGCTATTCAACCCATGGAAGTGGCAAAGAGCTGCTGGGGTTACAGCAAAATTGATTTTGATTTCAGCTAGCATTTCATCTACAGCAAGATTCTGCCAGGGTGGGCTTTTTTCTTGCAGTTCACGAAGAAAAGTCCTTTCATTGCTGAAACCCATAGATTCAAGAACAGAAGAAAATAGCACAGCGTTATCCCTCTCAAATAGTCCTCTAGATGTTTTTTATGGCAGGGGATGAATTCATTATTTTCTGAAAAGTTTTATATTATTTTTTTTCTTTTTTCATTCTTTCCTTGTCCTGCTTGATGTTATCTAATCAGAATCAAACAAAAAGACAAACTTTGTGTCTTTGAATAGGGTTTTGCTGTCAATTTCATGAATCACGTTATTGCCTTGCCAGCGGCGGATCTACGGCATGCGCTGAAGGTACTATGACACCCTCAAGTTCCAAAATTTATATCAATACCCATTATAGTATTCGGTTGGATTTTCATTACCTTTCACCCCACAAATTTTTATTTTAAACCCTTAAAAGAGACAAGCCCATTTTTATTAGCTTAAAAAAATATAATAGAAAATTCACTAACAAGAAATTTAAACCCAAAACATTATTAAATGAAATAAAAATAAATCCATAACTATAAATTAAAAAAGATATATATTATGTCTTTTATTCCATCTCTATACCGATTTTTTTTTTCATGATGACGACAATAGCCACAGATTGGTTTGTGCTTTGATTTTTTTTTCTCTTGTAATAATAAATACAAAACCAAACAAGAATCGAGGTACTTCTCATTCTTCTCATTATATGCTTCAAAATTTATATTTTTTAATTTTTTGTATTAGAGTTTTGATGGGTTTTTTATGAATTAAATAATTTTTTTATTTTTAAGGCTATAAGATGTGAAAGTAATTAATTAACTTTTGTGATTTCTTTTTATATGTCTATGTTCTTTCATATAAAAATTTAAAATTACATTTTTAACCCTAGAAAAAAAGAATTGCATTTATGTTGACTTTGAATTTATTTATTTTTACTTATGTCTATATATCCAAGCATATGCCTTTGTCACAATGAAAGCCATGATTCAAAAAATCAAGGTAATTATATTAAACTCTTGAAATAATGATAAACTTGGTGGCCTACAATATGCTCCCCGTCAAAATACATCCCTTTAATTATTGAGCTTATTAAAATAAAATTTTATTTTTTAAAATTGTATTTATATATCTTAGCCCCTTCAAGCTAAAATTTCTAGTTCGTCCTTTTATCGCACATTCCATTTTTATTAACTTATATATTAAAACATATGGGTTTTTTATTGTAGCTTTATTGTTATGAACAATGAAGCTTTTGATTTTTATTTTTTTTTTTGCATTTTTCACTTTTTTTAATGTAATCTATAAACAGTGAAACTATAAAATTTTTCATTTAGCTATACGACTACTAGGAAAATGAGACTCTTTTTGTATCAAATATTTTTTTTAAAAAAGACCACACGAGACAGGTTCATGGGACTAAAAAACCAAAAAACAACCTATTTTATTTTTAATGTTAAACAGAAAAGCAATGTCTTTTTTTAATTGCAAAAAAAAACTCATTAAATAACAAAGAATTTTAAGGATTTGAAAATGTATTAAATAAAAAAAAATCTTTTAAAAAATCAAGATACTCGTGTAGGTCTACCTGTATGCTTAGCCTATAAAAAAGGCATGGCCCCATGACAGGTCTCTTTTATATATTTTTTAAAATATCATAGGGTGGACAACATGTTGTTCACTCTCTAT
>Ga0325402_1005035_pt1 | contig 12303 bp, 14 predicted proteins | sample PopdelMetagenome_22_FD_207212 | JGI IMG/M metagenome (GOLD analysis project Ga0325402, IMG submission 207212) | Populus deltoides microbial communities from Bellville, Georgia, United States - Xylem-PdKOR-R3 | ecosystem: Host-associated > Plants > Phyllosphere > Stem > Wood/Secondary xylem...
ATATTTATTTTTCTTTAGCTGAGTTATTTATTGCATAAAAACTATAAGCAATTAAAATCAATATAGAAATTTTTTTTAACAATTTAAAGTTAGTCTAAAAACAGTGTTTATTTAATTAAAACTTGTTATAATGTTAATAAAATAAAACAATAAATAATGAATTGATAATTTTGATGCAAGTGTATTAAAAAGATATAAAAAAAAAACTAACATTGAGAAAAATTAAATCATTTAATTTATGATATATTTTTTTAAAATAAATATTTTATATCCATTTAGAAAATGCTGCATATTAGGTACACCTATTCAGAAATTGCTAATATTATCATGGAAGACACTAATATTATTTTAAAATAATAGTATAATTGGATAATTGTTTAAACATTATTTAAATAATTTCATTTAAAAAGAATTAAATTAAAAAAATAATGAAAAGAGAAAAATAATGAGAAAAAAATTGAAGGGTAAAGCACGCATGGGCTAGAAACCGTTATTACCCAAGTTTTGTTAGTTATGTTTTCAAAACCATAAGATTACGTGTCACCCGACTAGATAGACAGTGTGTCATTTGTTGTTTTCATTTGCCAGTCATTAGAGGTGGCTTCAGTTACAAGAGCGGTCCAAGTTTTTTTTTACCCTAAAACCTAAATATCAACTTTTTTTTTATTCAAAAACATAAAACATAAACCAATATAATTATGTTTTTAACAACTAAAAACATTCTAATTGATCTAAAACATAAAATCAAATCAAATAAAAAAATTAAATTTTAATTTCTTTTTTTTTTTCAGTATCATTCAAGGTAAAAACCACCTCTATTAAAGTGAACCTTTTGAATTTATAAAAAAAAAAATTAAATTATTAGTATCTGAAATCTAAACACCTGAAAGATTTGGCAACTTTCTCTCCTTGTATCGAATTCTAGAGAATAAATCATAGAACAAATGAATTTTATTTTATTTTAATTAAACAACACAAACGACATGGGTTATTGTATTTTACATGGCATACAAATGCCTTAATGTCATAGATAAAATAAATAAATAAAATATTTGAAGGAAAATATATACAATTCATACATATATGTTGCACCTGCAAATCCCTCTCATCCCAAGCCAGGCAAGTCTGAAAAAAATAATATAAAACAAACTAAACTAAAAATAAATAAAAATTAAGTTATAAATAGCGAGATTACCATACCTTCTTTATATATATATATATATATATATATGGTGCGTTTTCTTTAAGATTATCTTAGTTAATTTAATTTGAAAAATGTAAAATATTTTATTTTTTATTTATATATTTTATTTAATTACAGTTGATAATGAAAAAAATTATACGAACTCCCTAATAAGAGTTAATCCTCGACTCTACAACTGACCCCATGGCATTCCGACTCTGTTATGTGATGTCCAAATAACAGAAGCCAGGGTAGAGAAAACCAAGGCGTAGAAAAGAATCATACATGGAAGCATTTAATGTTAAAAAAAAAAATTAAATAAATAAATAACACAGGCAAATACTATCAACTTGTGCTAGAATCTCGCCATCTCCAATCGGTACCATGCCTTGTATTCTAACTGTGACTTTCTTCCGTTTATTCACTGTTAATACACAATGCGCTTTCTATTGTATACAGCATCTCTAGTTGTACTATTCATACCTAATAATCGGCTCTATGTATTCTACAAGTTTCCTCCCCCACCATTTATCTTTCCTTCCCAGGCATTTTTATCTGGGTTTTCATAAGCAGACTTCATCTTTTATTTGAATTCATTTCTTCTGATTTAAGATGCTGGATTCTCCGGCGTAGTCTTCTCCGGTGCTCATGTATTTTCCAAAGGCCATGCCCCAATACGACAGCCGAGTATATGCCATGTGTAATGATGGGGGCTAGAATATTATTTGTCTGCCAAACAATGCAAAAGATTGTACATACAAATCTATCAGTTTGAGCCTCTGAAACAAATTGGTAATATAGCATCAAGTACCTAGTTCAAGACTTCACCTGGATCCATTCAAAACCTAGATAGAGCGCCAAAAATCCTTCCAGGAGGGGAGAGTAGATCTTTTTCATTTGCCTCCTCTCATACCAGGCTGCGGTGCAAACAACAGAGCATAAGCTAATGCATATTTGGTTTGACCAACCACTAAGACCAAAAATATGCAGGCTTCTTAGCATTTCTTCCGAGCAACATGTAAAGTCATTATGCTCTTCTAAGCTGTCAAGAAGATGTAGGACTAGAATAGTCACCAGTTATTTGCGAAAGATTCCTAATGACCTCACCCACCCAAACAAGGATTTAAAACTTATATGCGCCCTATGCATGTTTCAATGTATCAAAATGAGCAGTGACAGTCAGTAATTGGAGGTTTCCATGGGACGAGATTATCAAAACATATTTGGCAAAGTAAACCAAACATATCAATTTTCACTCGTGTTAAACGAACTTGTCACTGCAAGAGACTTTCTAATAATTTCTTTTTTCTTTTTTTTCAAAAATGAAAGGAATAGCAGAAATAAAGTGATTTCCCAGCTGACCAAATATACTAGGATTTCAAAAGCCATAATTCCAAAGAAATAGTACTGAACTAAGGTTCTATGCCAAGTCAAGAGGTGAAACCTGCAAATAGCTTTTTTAGATCTTCACGCCCAGAGCAAGATGGCAGAACTGGTGCAACTACATAAGTAGGATCTGTAAGAAACAGAACAGACCCATGAATCAATCTGCAATTTAAAGATGAAAATAAATACTCCTTTGAGAAGATTAAGAGTATCAACCTTTTGGGGAGGTAGCCACATAATAGAGGGATCCAGTAAGAACGGCTGTTAAAACAGCTGCAAATGCCTGGGCAAATGGGACAAAAGGAGGCAGCACACCAGTCTACAAATGTAGAAACATAAAAATTTCAGTTGGAAGGCAAATTTCATTACTAAGGACAGGGAATAAGTTCAACCACATACCAGCGATGCCATTCCTCGAGCATCTTCCACCAAATTGGTTCCCCTTAGAAATATATCAGCCAGTGCTCCCTGTGTAGTCATTAAGAAAAGATGAAAAAAGTACGAATAATTAAGTATTTCCAGTAGAGAAGTTTTCTTGTTATTATTGTTATTTAAATCCACACACAGGGGATTTGGGGATTTTACTTTCAATTATGCCTGGAATTGCAGGTCCTAAACCTGGATAAAGGAAGTGACTTAAACCCACAGGGGATTTGGGGATTTTCTTTAATTCACTCTTCAGCATGAGTAGGAGAATATACCTGAACAGCAGCTCGATAGAAAAGCTCCTCTCCCACGGAACTTGCAGCAACAATTAAAATAAACTGCAAATAGGGTCCAAAATTGAATCAAATTAATCTTACCTCATAGAGACAGAGTGATAAAAATATATCTAATAATTGTCAACATTTTCTAAGCCCCATTTGTTTCATTAAAAGTGGTTTCAAACTTTCATGTGTTTGTCTATTATTAGAAAAGTTGATCAACGAAATTTCTTTTATTTTAGATGGAAAACACTTTTTAAAAATTACGAAAAATTCAAAAATATATTATTATTTGTTAATGATATCAAATATGGCCTTTAATCTTATAATTGTTATATATTTTGTTTTGAATCTTTTTTTTTCAATTTCATCCCTTAAAATTTGATTTTTATATCAACTTTGATCCTCATTCTTTTAATTTTTATTTTCTTTTCTCTTATTACTTTTTTAATTGAAATTTTTTTATCTATCAGATTTGGTCTTATTTTTTTAATTGTTATTTATTTTATTTTTGAAATGATTTATGTAATTGGATTTTTTTTTAATTTCATCATCTTTCAACTTTTTTATCTATCAGATTTGATCTCCATTATTTTAATTACTATTTATTTTATTTAAAATAATTTATAAAATTAGATTTTTTTTTCAATTTCATTCCCCTTCAACTTTTTTATCTGTTAAATTTATTCCTCGTTCTTTTAATAAACTTGAAAAAAAATAAAATATTAATAAGTTATTTTCCGGTTTATTTTCTATTATAAAGTATATTTTTCAGTTTATTTTATATGAAACTACCAAATATCAAAAAATAATTTTCTTTTCAAAAATAGCGCATTTTCTATGAAAACTATTTTCTAAGAAAAAAAAAATTTCCAGCAAACAAACAGTAAAGGTTTACCTGCCAAGGTGACATCCCATAAAAGAAATTCCGAAGTTCCTCGTCCTCCACATCTCTAATGGCACGAGCATGAGGCGACAACTTCACGACTTCATCCTGCAACCATTTCAAAAAATAAACAAACAACATTCGAAAACTACAAAAGGGTTCATTACTTAACTAAAACCAACTAATAACAGGATTCCACTTGTCAATTTTCTGCCCGTCAAATAAAAATATTCAAAAGTTTATTCAATTACCAGCTCAAGTTCAGCAAAAACAAGAAAGAAAGATGAGGAAACTAAATAGTATATTTCTTTTTGAGGAAGAAATTAATTGGAGTAGTAATAGCATACATCTAGTATAAAAAGAAGGGCCATGACAGGTGGAGCTGCATATCCAAGCCCTTCAAGAAATGCATCCAAAGATGGATTAAAACCTCCCAGGCTATCAATTCCAGTTATTGAACATATAAACCGTCCTGCCAACGCCATTCCTCCATATATACCTGCAATTCCCAATTCGAATTAAACTAAAAACAGGCGCAACGGGTCATAAAAAAATTGAAAAACAGGTGAATATAAATAAATAAAACTGACCGATCCCATAACAGAGTCTAACAACAGCACCGATTTTCTCCCACAAAGGAAAGTCAGAAGCAGCATCGCCAAAGCTCTGATCAAATGTAGTCACTTCCATAGCACTTCCAGTGAATCTCCTCCTTTCTCTCTCCTCGATTCCTTCACTACCAGCACCCGTTCTCTCTGTAGATGCTTTGCTGCACCGTATTTGAATCCTATTGACTCCATTTTCTCTCAAGTTCAATCTCCTTCTACTAGCCGGAAAGTCACTGGTTTTAGAAAACCAAGCACCAACTCTAAACGACGTGGTTGCAGTTGCAGTTGATGAGTGGCTCGGTGTTCGGAAAAGTAACGGCAGCTCCATTAGCCGGTATTTCGGTCTCCGTTTCCGTCACGAAGCATAGCTGTCTGTCTCTCCCCCCATCTCTCTCTCTCTCTCTCTCTCTCTCTCTCTTTCTCTGACACGCACAGGCTGCTGTGATATTTGTGTTTAAAGGATTTGAGAGGTCAATGGGTGGTTTTGGGGCGTTGGATTTCGTGATGAGGAAGTTCTTTGTATTCTTATTCCTATTATTTATGATTTTGATATTTTTGTGATCCTTGGATTGTGATTGGTCGAAGGAGTGAGAGGATGTTCGTGAATATCGAACCTGCCAATAAAAGAACGCCACATGGAGATAATGTTACGCCGGATTTATCAAATTTCTGTTGATTAATGTGAACCAGTAGTATTATTATTTCTATATTTTTGGTGGTGGTGTTTGTTTATGTACCACGCATGCTTTATAGGGAATTTCCCTTAGTGACCTTAGATATTAATGGCAACGCTACCTTCGTCTCTTTTTTATCAGTTGATATATAATGCAAATTTAATTCCATACAGCTATTATATTTTAAGATGACTTCTATATATAATTAATAAGAAATTTATTTTAAGAATATATTTGATGAAAAATCTAAAACAATATACATCTATGCATATCATAAAATCGGATTCCTCGTAGAACAGCCTCACCCTGTTGACTTTGCTGGAAGAGAAAGTCCTTCAGAATTAGGAATTTTATCTACAAAATTGTTTCTAGTATAGTTTTTAGACCCGGCCCGATCCAAGACCTGGATTTCAGGTTTTCATCGGGTTATCGGGTCGTCTGGGTAAATTTTTTTAAAAAAATTAAAACAATGTTATTTTAATAAAAAAATTATCTATATTATTTTTTTTTTTTCATTTGATGTATGTTTCTAGGAGTTGTTAAATGTGGTTTGTATATTTCTTGTTCAGTTTGTTATGTAAAGCTATTTAAATAGCCAAAGTGATTCAAAGATTAATAATATAATTCAGTCTTATCTTTCTTATATTACTTAGTATTTATCATTTGGTATCAGAGCACCGGGGCCTTATAAAGTTTGAAGCAGCAGTCTTTAAGTATGATGACAGAAAGTTCATTTGTGCAACCAGCAGTCCCACGTTTTGATGGGCATTATGATCATTGGGCGATGCTCATAGAAAACTTCTTGTATTCAAAGGAATACTGGGGTTTACGAGAATGGAATTCCTGCAGTAGTATAAGGTGTTGTTCTCATAGATGCTTAGAGAAAGAACATCAAAGATCAAACGCTAAAAGATTTAAAGGCCAAAAACTATCTATTTCAAGCATTAGATCGTTCAATCCTAGAAACGATTCTTAACAAAGATACAACAAAGAACATATAGGATTCCATGAAACAAAAATTTCAAGGAACAACCAGAGTCAAGCTTGCACACTTGCAAACATTTCGAAAGGAATTTGAAATTCTCCACATGAAGGCAGGAGAATTGGTGAACGAGTATTTTACTAAGACTTTTACCATAGCTAATAAGATGAAAGCAAATGGTGAAAACAAAGGAGATATTGCTGTTGTTGAAAAGATTTAGCAATCTCCGACTCATAAATTTGATTATGTTGTATGTTCCATTGAAGAGTCTAGGGATATAGACACCTTAACCATTGATGAGTTACAAAGCAGCATGTTTGTCCATGAACAACGTATGAGTACTTATGTTGAAGAAGAGTATGCTTTGCAGATCACTCACGACGATCAATCAGAAGGAAGGCACCGTGGCCGTGGCAATTCTAGAGGCAGGGGATGGGGAAAAGGCAAATAACACTTCAGCAAAAATACAGTGGAATGCTACCACTGTCACAAACTTGGACATTTTTAATGGGAATGTCCAAGCAAGGAAAATGAGGCCAATTATGCAGAAACTCAAAAAGAAATGTTGTTGATAGCATACATGGAAATGAACAAAGTCAGCAGCGAGGATTTGTGGTTCCTTGACTCCGGATGCAGTAATCATATGTGTGGAAAAAAAGAATATTTTTTAGACCTGAATGAACAATTCAGAGATTCAGTGAAACTAGGTAACAATTCAAGCATGACTGTAATGGGAAAGGGTAACGTCGGGCTGCAGGTTAATGGCATAACACAGATTTTCACAAGTGTATTTTTTGTATCGGAACTGAAGAACAACTTATTGAGCATTGGGCAATTACAAGAAAAGGGGCTTGATATTCTATTTCAACATGGAAGGTGTAAGGTGTTTCATCATGAGAAAGGTTTGATCATGGATACAAAAATGTCAGCAAATCAGATGTTTGTGCTACATGTTGTATCTCATCCTTTAAAATCTGTTTGTTTCAACATAATCACTGAAGATATGGTGCAGCTTTGGCATTGCAGATATGGACACTTGAGTTTTACAAGTTTGAAAACTCTTCAACATAAGAAAATGGTGAATGGTTTACCTTCATTTCAATCTCCTTCCAGGCTATGCAAGGAATCTCTAATAGGAAAGCAACAAAGAGATTCATTTCTAAAAAAAAGCACCTGGAGAGATTCACAAATTCTTCAGCTCATACATACTGATATTTGTGGACTGATCAAGCCAATCTCCAACAGCCAGAAACGGTATTTGCTCACTTTTACAGATGACTTTAGTAGAAAACATGGGTTTTCTTTTTTGTAGAAAAATCAGAAACCTTTGATGCTTTCAAAAGATTTGAAATTCATATTGAAAAGGAGATAAACACATTCATTAGAGGCTTACGTATTGATCAATGAGGAGAGTTTACATCACAAGAATTCAATTACTTTTATGAAGTAAATGGTATACAAAGACAGTTAACAGCTGCCTACATGTCGTAACAAAACGGAGTCGTGAAACGCAAGAACATAACCATTATGAATATGGTACGCAGTATGCTTTACAAAAAGAAAATTCTGAAAACTTTCTAGCCTGAAGTAGTCAATTGGACAGTACATGTCTTAAATCGAAGTCCAACATTGGCCGTCAAAAATTAGACTCCAGAAGAAGCTTGGAGTGGAATCAAACCTTCTGTTGTATATTTTAGAGTTTTCGACTGTATCTCTCATGTTCATGTGCCTAACAGTAAAAGAACAAAATTAGATGATAAAAGTTTGGCTTGTGTTTTACTAAGTGTTAGTGAGGAGTCAAAAGCTTACCGAATTTATGATCCTGCTTCACAAAAAATCATAGTTAGTAGGGATGTTGTGTTCAAATTAAGAAGACAAGGGTTGGGATTGGGACAAGCAGTATGATGAAACAATCATGTACAATTTAGAATGGGGCAATGAATAGGAGCATGCAACTGTTTATGCAGACAATGACGAACGCAGTGGATCTGATCATGATGCCACTGTAGCAGAAGCTGTAAAAGAAGCAGATGCGAATGAAAGATGTGCATCTGATCATGATGCAAATACAGTAGAAGCAGTGGCGAATCTTTCCTCTGAAACAGATGAAGGACTCTCTCAAGAAGATACTGAAAGTTTCCTAGCTTGCATGAACAAAGGAATATGAGACCATCAGTTTGGATACGCAACTATGAAACAGATGAAGGACTCTCTCAAGAAGATACTGAAACTCAACTAGCAATGTTTGCAGCAGCTGATCCTATTTGCTTTGAAGATGCTGTAAAAAATGAGAAATGAAAGACAGCTATAGATGTGGAAATGGAAGCCATAAAATGAAATGGTACATGAGAATTAATAGAGTTACCTGCAGGGGGAAAGAAAGTTGGCGTGAAGTGGGTTTATAAAACCAAATTTAATGAACATGGAGAAGTAGACAAGTACAGTCGTATAAAAGCTTATTTCATGAAAGAAGATTGTGAAAAATATGACTATGAGCATACTTTGTTCATCAAGACAGGAAAAGAAGGTAAAGTTTTGATTATCAGTTTGTATATCGATTTCATTTATACTAGCAATGATGAATTAATGGTCTTAGAATTTAAAGATTCCACAAAGCGTGAATTTGACATGACTGATCTTGGCAAAATGAGGTATTTTCTTGGTCTCGAAGTATTGCAAAAATCCACTAATGTGTTTATCAATTAGAAAAAGTATGTGTTAGAGGTGTTGCAACAGTTTGGAATGGATAGAAGCAATTCAGTTCATAATCCTATTGTTCCAGGTTGTAAGCTCGTGAAGGATGAAGGTGGAGTTAAAGCAGACAAGACTCACTTTAAACAGATGGTGGGTAGTCTCATGTATCTCACTGCTACACGACCAGACATAATATTCGTAGTCAATCTTATAAGTAGATATATGGAGAATCCTACTGAGTTTCATTTGCAAGTGGCAAAAAGGGTGCTGAGATATTTAAAAGGAACACTTGATTTTGGAATTTTTTATAAGAAGGGAGGAAATAATGAACTTGTTGCCTACACAAATAGTGATTATGCTAGAGATTTAGGAGATAGAAAAAGCACTTCAGGCTATGTATTTTTATTGAGTTCAAGAACAGTATATTGGCTATCAAAAAAACAACCAATAGTAAGTCTATCTACCACTGAGGCTGAATTTATTGTTGCAGCTTCGTGTGCTTGCCAAACAGTATGGTTGAAAAGAGTGCTGGAAAAACTGGGACTGAATCAAGACAAAACAACTATTATTCATTGTGATAGTAGTTCCGCAATCAAGCTTTCGAAAAATCTAGTAATGCATGGTCGTAGTAAGCATATAGATGTGCATTTTCATTTCCTTCGAGAGCTCACTAAGGCTGGTACTATGGAATTAGTTTACTGCAGCACACAAGATCAATTAGCTGATATAATGACAAAGCCACTCAAGCTAGATGCTTTCTTGAAATTGCGAGCATCATTAGGTGTTTGTTCTGAAAATGATATAAACTGATGCTTATGGCATTCGGTTTAACGGAGGCAATGTTGATTTGGTTTGTTACTACTTAGTCTAATAAATCCTTACTGTGAAGGGTGTTGTTATTTGTTTGTTTTAGTCTTACCATGTTTCTAGGAGTTGTTAAACGTGGGTTGCATATTTCTTGTTCAGTTTGTTATGTAAGGCTATTTAAATAGCCAAAGTGATTCGAAGATTAATAATACAATTCAGTCTTCTCTTTCTTATAGTACTTAGTATTTATCATGATTGTCGTGATTTGTTCAAAAAAGAAAAGAAAATGTCATGATATAAGAAGATGGACTGTTTTTTTTTTTTTAAGACTCAACATGTAAAAACTAACAAAAGAACTTGAGATCTTCCTCTACCACGCACGGGCATATATCTTATGTTTGTTCTTAAAAAAAAAATCTTTTTTATACCAGAACCACATAACCGAGGCCTCCAGTGCAATTACGTGTTTTTCTCATCTGTTTTAAGGAAAGTTGTGTGAAGGGTTTTGATTAATTTTTTATTGTTTTTGCTTGGTTAGGTGGTTTCTGAGATGAAGTCTTATGAGAATAATAGTGAGGTTATTGACTACAAGGTCGGAACTATGTTCATGGTATAAAGTTTTCCTTACTCTTTGGAGTGCTATTAGTTCATTTTATACTTATTTATAGTTTTGTCACCCGCTTGTGCTTTTTATGTAATTTTCATGTAAATTATTAGATGCCGAACAAAGATGTGAAACCTTTTTAAACTTTAATTGACTTGAAATTTTAACCAATATAGATCAATATTTCAGGAGACTTCGTATAAAACTTCAGCCTGATCCGACAATTGTATTGAAAGTTGTATACAATAGCGTAAATTTGATCGGTTTGTGATTTTTTATAAAAAAATTCAAATTTTATTGTTCAATCCTTATGCAAATCATGTCAATTGTTCTTCTAAACTGTCCAGATCATTTTTTTTACTTCAAATATATTTATCTTGTATTTTGTTTTTCATTTTTATTTATTTATCGGTTTATTACTATTTTACAGTAGCGTTACTGATTTTTTAACCGATAGTTGTACCTTCACTCTTGACTTTTTGTTATTTTGTCCTTTATTATAGTTTTTTATTATTATTATTATTATCTCACTAATTCTTTGAGATTTTTTTTTTCTTTTTTTTTCCATCGAAACACATTATTAGTTTCGTCATCATCATAAATTCTAAACTAAAATTATAATTCATTTAAAAACCCCATCCATACTTTTATATTTTATCATGGAGAGGTTTCCGTTTTACATCATATTCTCTATTAGTTATATCACTTACTCATTTTTCTTTTCATCCCAAATTTCTATTACTAGCAGGGTTATTTCTACCTTTGTTCCAACATTTACAAGATAGTTTACATTCTTTACATGAGGGTTTACATTCTCTCCTTGAAAAATTTCATCCTCAAAATTCAGATCCCAGTTCATTCCTGGCACTAAACTTAAGTTGTTTTATATATATTATTTTATCCAGATGAAGTAAACAAACAGGTGTTGAATGTAGCCTGTTGTAGTAGTTGTATTACATGATTAATTACAAGTAAGGTGTAAATGATTATCCATTACAAGACTCTGGCCTTTCACACCGATCTAGCAGCTCTAAGAGCCCGTTTGTATACGCAGGCGCGTTTGCGTTTTTATAAAACGCAGTAATACAATCGTTTGGTAATGGATAAAACGTTATTTACTGTTTATAGGACCCACCATAATTTGCGTTCAAAACGTAGTGTCAATGAAAGCAGCTCAAAGTTGCTTCTCCTTTTCTCCACACAGTGGAGAGTGAATTGCTGGAGAAGGATGTCTATTGCTGAAGACTAAATGCTTGTTGCTAGAGTTCTGAAAGAAAGCAAAAATCCCTCTCCTCTGCCTTGCTCTTTTTTTTTCTCTCTCTAGCTTCCTCTCTCGTCCCCTTCTTTTTATAGGCCTAAGAGAGAAATTCCAACCTTATCTTTTTGGGATGGTGATCATGTATGAAGATAATTACTATTTTAAATTTGCTTCATATTTGGTAGGATGAGAACACCAACAGTCATGCCATTGTTGGACTGTTGGTGATGGGTTTCCTTAATGCTAAGGGTGCATCGTGGGGGCAAAGGGAGCTGAACCAACTATGGGATTTGTGGTAGACAATCTAGCCTATGATCTGGCTTGGTTTTGGTGAGGGGATTGGATATGGCCGATACTGTTTTGGTGAATTTCTCGCGCAAGTTTTCCTTAACTTTAGAGGAAGGGGAGAATGAATAGTTGATTTAAACGACGTCGTTTTAGGCCGAAATGGTCATCTTCAATTTGCCCCCTGAAGTTCTAATGTCTTACAATCAAGCCCTTGTCTTTGAAAATCTCT
>Ga0325402_1005037_pt1 | contig 12302 bp, 10 predicted proteins | sample PopdelMetagenome_22_FD_207212 | JGI IMG/M metagenome (GOLD analysis project Ga0325402, IMG submission 207212) | Populus deltoides microbial communities from Bellville, Georgia, United States - Xylem-PdKOR-R3 | ecosystem: Host-associated > Plants > Phyllosphere > Stem > Wood/Secondary xylem...
CTTTTCATTTCCTTTACTACTCTTAGTTAACTTATATCATAATTATGTTCTTATCTTGTTTATTTATGTTCTTCTTCTTCATAATGTTTAGCTAAGTTTAATTTGTCAAGGTGAAAAGGTTTCACTAATGGTGTTAGAATATGTATAATATAAACTCAACATAGACTTCAATATTTATATCTAAAAAAGTTTGTTATTAATATGTCTTATCTTTTTATCTTACTAATTCTTAATACCTTGCTTGTTAAATAATTAATCTAGATTTGTGTTGTATAACACTTGATATAATAAATGTTTGATCCTTCATAGTCTTCGGCTGACATCGTTGTTATGAGAGGAACTTGATTTGTTGTTAACGTAAGTTAGCATCATGAATTCCTGACAATATTTAAAAGTATGGTGTTACTAAAATAAAATAATTAATATGATCATGTTAAAAATTTATAATGAACTATTAAGGATAATCATCCGATTGGAACTTCATTTGTGTGTGGTTTTCAGTTGAATAATAAAAAGAATTTATATTATACTTATTTCTAATACCATTAGTGGATCCTCTACCTTTGAAAACTGTTTTTATCATTATTTAATCCTCATATTAATCTCACATCTCAAAGATCTTTTTAACTCTTTGTTAATTTAAATATATTATTTATAATTTATATAGTTGACCTCCTTGTGGATTGACTCCAGTCTTGCCGGGTTATTTATTACCTTGACACTACTGCACTTGGGATAAGACATCAACTCTTTGATCGTGTCAATAAGGGCTCGAAGGTGCACTTACAAGAAATAGAGATAAGGATAGAAAGAGCATTATTTGAGTGATGAGGGCTTAAAAGCACACTCAAAGGAAATAGAGATAAGGATAGAAAACACATTATCTAAGTGATGAGGGCTCGAAGATGCACTCAAAAGAAATAGAGATAAAGCTAGAAGTGCATTATTTGAGTGATGAGGGCTCAAAGGTGCACTCAAAGAAAATAAAGATAGGGCTAGAAAGCACACTATCTAAGTGATGAGGGCTCAAAGACGCATTCAAAAGAAATAGAGATAGGGCTATAAAGGGCACTATATGAGATATGAGGGCTCAAATGTGCACTCAAGTGAAATAGAGATAGCGCTAGAAAGCACACAATCTGAAATATGAGGGCTCAAAGGCACACTCAAAGAAAATAGAGATAGGGTTAGAAAGGGGTACTATCTGAGATATGAGGGCTTAAATACGCACTAACTGAAATAGAGATAAGGCTAGAAAGCATACTATCTGAAAATATGATGGCTCAAAGGCGCACTCAAGAAAAATAAAGATAGGGCTTGAAAGCGCACTATTTGATATATGAGGGCTTAAAGGCGCACTTAAGGGAAAAAGATTTGTTGATAAAATATGAGTTCATCAAGGATTCTTTCCTTAGGCTCCCTATAAAGATCTAAGTGTAATGCATTATGATTAATATGCATGTATACTTACCTGAGAAATATAGGTCTCTTTCTTCATTAACTTCCCTTTTTAAAGTTTTGATTTTCGCAGCAACTTCCATGGCTTTTTTTCGCTTTTGCTTACTCGAGTCATAACATATGATCTTGACCTCTAGAAAGTGCAGGTCTCAGATGATATCAACATACCGCATTGCCTTAAAATCTTTATCTCAAAGATCATTAGTTTTGCATTACATCTTTTGTTTTCTTAGAAAGGGAATCACAAAGGCAGCCTTATTATATTTCTTGGATTACCCCCGGATCGATCATGCCCCCAATTGTTTACTTTGAATTTTCTTTAGGGATGGTACCTTGCAGAAAAGGGTTTGGTTATTTACAAGAGGTTGTTTTCATGGGATTTGTTTTTTGTAATTTCAAAGCCATTTCCAAATGCAAAAACCATTTTGAGTCGGTTTAAAGCAAACTTATTCCAAAAAGAATTCAAGCGATTCCTATGAACCGATTTCTATAAGAGTTGAAAATTTTTGTGTTTTTGTTTTTTTGGTGAAAATATGAAGTGACCTTTCATTTCATGTTTTGTTGGCGATAAAGGTTCAAGTTTTAATGTGAGGGTTTCAGAGAACAAGTCTTTAAAGTGTTCATTTTACTTGTATGGATAATAAAGCTTGTTTCACATGGGAAAACATTACCTACCGATCCTGATTGCATGTTTTTTATTAGAAAGGGCTTGATTGAGCATATAACATAGGTTTTGGCTGTTGGCTATGAAGAAAAATATTATTTTTAGGTTCAAAAGGTGTTTAAGGGATTTCAAAACTAAGAATCACTAGTGCTTGTTCCTAGACCTCCTTTTGGTCCATGGATTTCTAAACCTTAGGATTGACTTGCAAGATGGTATGTCACACCCCTTAATGTCAGGCTTGGGTTTCTCATCTTTGTTTTCTTCATTTGGTTTTGAGCACCATCATCATATTTGCTGTTTTATATGGTATGCTCAAACCTTTTGATCTCTTTTAATTTTTTCATGTCCGCAACTTTGTTTGGACACCTTTAGTCATTGAGGATCATTTCATATATTTAGATTACTTTTCTAATTCTTGCACTTGCCTTCAGTGTGGGGTATGATCTTAGTCAGGGTTAATTCTAAAGAAAAACTTACTAGGCTCAATAGGGACCGTAAAAAATATTTTTTCGGTGTTGTGAAAGGATTATCAAAGATGACATTTTCTCATTTCAAACGCGTGCGTTTGGGATTAGTAATAAATTTTTTTCTTTATTTGAACATGCTAAATGGTTTCTCATTATTTATTTAACTAAAATTTAGCTTGTGGTGCTTGGTTTGTTTTTCAGGTTCTTAAGTATTTAACCACCTTCCTAGGAGATCGCTTGAATTCCTAGAACTTGTTCGTTAAAATAAACACCAATTTAACTTTTGCTTTTGCACTAAAATTTTAATTTTCCCAAAAAACTTTGTGAAAACATGAGATCACACCAAAACATTCTTGGCCAAACTTTAATTTTTATTGATAGATAGAAAATTACATCAAACATAGTATTTCTTTACAATATCAAAGTTTACAGGTCTAGGTAGATCCTCTCCATCCATATTGGTTACATTTAAAGCTTCTCTAGAAAAAGCCTTTTTCACCACGTATGGTCATTTATAGTTTGGTGTTCATTTACTCTAATCTTCTCCCAATACTAAAGAGATCTTTTTCAATATCAGCAGAACTTGTTCGTTAAAACAAACACCAATTTAACCTTTGCGTTTGCACTAAAATTTTGATTTTCCCAAAAACCTTTGTGAAAACATGAGATCACACCAAAAAATTATTGGCCAAACTTCAATTTTTATTGATGGATATAAAAGTACATTAGACATAGTATTTCTTTACAATATCAAAGTTTATAGGTCTAGATAGATCCTTCCCATCTATAATGGTTAAAATTAAAGCTCCTCCAGAAAAAAAAAGCATTTTTCACCATGTATGGTTGCTTGTAGTTTGGTGCCCATTTACTCTGATCTTTTCCCATACGAACGAGATCTTTTTCAATACCAGTTCTCCTTTTTTAAAACACTATTGACCTGACCTTTTTATTGTATGCCATATCCATTCTGCTTTGGTATAACTAGTGGTGACAAATGACCTACAATCTCTTTTCATCGATAAAATTTAACTACTCAAATCTTAGCTTTGCCCATTTTGATTCATCTAGTCCTGCATCCTTTAAGACCCTTAATGATGGAATCTTTATTTCTAAAGGCATAACCGCTTTCATCTCGTATACCAAAGAATAAGGGATTGTACTTGTAGAAGTTCTAACCGTGGTGTGGTATGCGTAAAGTGCATATAGAAGCATCTTATTCCAATCCTTGTAAGTGACCACCATCTTCTGAATGATCTTTTTAAGATTCTTGTTAGCTTCCTTGACAACTCCATTAATTTTTGGTCTGTAAGAAGAAGAATTGAGGTGTTTGATCCTCCATTTAGTGCAGAGCTCAACAATGAGTTTCCTATTGAAATTTTGAGCGTTATTAGTTATCAATCTTTCTGGTAAGCCATAAAAGTTGAACCTTTTGACTACTTTCTATATCACATAAAAGTTGAACTCTACCCATTTAGTGAAGTGGTTGATGGGCACCAAAATAAACCTGTGCCCGTTGCTAGCTTTTGGATTGATTGGTCCTATGACATCCAAACCCCAAATATCAAAAGTCCAAGGCAATGCGATATTGGATAGCAGTGCTGGAGGTGCGTTTATCTTATCACCATATATCTGACACTTGTGGATTTTTTTAACATAGTCTACACAATCCCTTTCCATGGTCAACCAAAAGTATCTATATCTTTGTATTTGCCTTGCCATTGTATGTCTGTTGGCATGAGTGACACAAATTCCCTCGTGGATTTCTATTAATGCATGCTCAATTTCATTTTCATTCAGACATCTGACCAAAGTCCTGTCAAACGATATAGCCTATTCAACGATATAGGTGCATTTTTATTAGGTGTAAGTCATTCTTGGATAGCCCTTATATTTTTCTCATCCATCTCAATACTTTTTGCACTAATAACATAACCAATAAAGATAATTTTCTCTATAAAAAAGTTAACACTTTTTCAGATTAGCATATAAACATTCTTCCTTTAAAACATCCAATACATTCCTTAAATATTCAACATGCTCATCTAAATTCTTGCTATAGATCAAAATAACACAATAAATCTACCTATAAAATTGTATAAAATATGGTTATTTAATCTCATGAAAATATTAGGTGCATTAGTAAGTCCAAAAGGTATAACTAACCACTCATACAAATCATATTTAGTTTTAAAAGTAGTTTTTCATTCATCTCCATCTTTCATTTTAATTTTATGATATCTACTTTTCAAATTAATTTTAGGAAACACATAGGATCTGTATAATTTATCTGATATGTCATCAATTCTAGGAATTGAATGTCTATACTTTACCATAATATTATTGATTGCATGATAATTAACAAACATTCTTCAAGTCCTATCTCTTTTTCAGAACCAACAACACTGAAACTGCACATGGACTCATGTTTTCTCTTATATACCCCTTTGACATTAGCTCTTACACTTTCCTTTAAAGTTCATTTGTCTCCTTGAAATTACTTTATAAGCTGGTTGATTAGGTATTGCTACTCTAGGTATATGATTAATTTGATGTTTAATTCCTCTAATAGGTAGCAACCCACTTGGAATTTCTTCAGAAAAAATATCCTTATAATCCCGCAATAAAGAAACACAAACACTAGAAATATAAGGATCACGTTCATTAGTGTTAAAATATGCCTCTTTATACACAAGTAAAATCATAGGCATGTTAAAAAATAAGCATTATTGATTTCATTCCCTTTTGCATAACAACTTACATGTTTCTTTATTTTTTTCACGCTCTCTTCTTTTCTCACCTTTTTTTCTTCTTTCCTCTCTCGGCTAAAACCCTATTTTTCTCTACCTTGCCTAAACTTGTTCTCTCAATGCTCCCATGGGTTTCACTCTTCCTCACATCCTCATATGGTTGTTCTAAACTTTCAACTTTACCTTTCTTTTTCAGTTTTATTTGATCTTTATAAATTTGTCTAGGTGATAATGGTACAAATATGAAAGTCTTTCCACTATTTTGAAGAAAATATGTATTCTTAAACCTATCATACTGGCTTTCCTATCAAATCACCAAGGATGCCCCAACAATAAATGAGTAGCATGCATATAAATCAGTTCACACAAAACCTCATCCTTATACTTTCCAACAAAAAAAAACTCAAAACTTGTTTAGTAACTCTTACTTCATCATATTCATTCAACTACTGAAGTCTATAAAGTATTTCATGCTTAATAGTGTTTAGATTTAATTTTCTAACAAGTGTAACAATAGCAACATTAGCACAACTCTCACTATTAATAATCATACTATATACCTTGTTACTTATATGACATCTAGTATGAAAGATGTTCTCCTTTTGTTGCTTCATATCATCATCATTAATCTTAACACTAAATGATCTCCTAATCACTAAAATCTCTTTATCAACTTGATACTCGACATCACTACAATCCTTAAGTGGTGGCACATCATCTTCCATGGATTTATCACTTTCATATTCAATCTTACCATGTTCTCTCAAAACCATAACCTTTTTGTTTGGACATTGTGAAGTTACATGTTTATTACTCAAACACTTGAAACACTTAATATCACATTTATAGTTAGTTTGAGTTTTGGTTTTATATTTCTTTTTAGTGGCTAAATCCCTCCTTAATACTTTAGGTGGTTTGTCTTTGCTTCCCAGTATATTTGATTTTTATGGGGCAACCCCCTTCTCCAATAATTTAGTCTCCAAGCTGAAAAAGCAATTCAAGGGATATTACCATGTTATAGTGATTTCATAAATCGCCTTTGGAATGTTTGATTAGTTGATGATTAGCTTCAGCTAATGGCATTTGAATTGATGACCAAGATGAATGATTGATTAGCTTCTGCTAAAGGCATCCAAATGAATGACCGAGATAAATGATTGATTGGCTTTGACTAATGACATCCAAATGGATGACCGGAATAAATGATTGATTAGCTTCGGCTAATGACATCCTAAGTGGATGACCAGGAAAAATGATGATTAGTTTCGGCTAATGGCATCCGAGATGGATGACCGGATTATGATTGTTGATTAGCTTCGGTTAATGGCATCCAAGATGGATGATTAGGTTGTGATTATTGATTAGCTTTGGTTAATGGCATCCGAATGGAGGATCAGACAAATGATTGATTAACTTCAACTAGTGGCATTCGAATGGATGACCAGGGCAAATGCTTGATTAGCTTCGGCTAATGGTATCTTAAGTGAATGACCAGGATAAATGATGATTAGCTTCAGCTAATGGCATCCGAGATGGATGACTGGGTTGTGATTGTTGATTAGTTTTGGTTAATAGCATCTGAGATGGATGATCGAGTTGTGATTGTTGATTACTTCGGCTAATGGAATCTGAATAGATGACCAGGACAAATTATTGATTAGCTTTGACTAATGGCATCCGAATGGATGACCAAGGCAAATGATTGATTAGTTTTGGCTAATGGCATCCTAAATGGATGACCGGGATAAATGATGATTAGCTTCGGTTAATGGCATCCGATATGGATGACTGGGTTGTGATTGTTGATTAGCTTCAGCTAATGGCATCCGAATGGATGACCGGGAAAAATGATTGATTAGTTTCGGCTAATGGCATCCTAAATGGATGATTGGGAAAAATGATGATTAGCTTCGGCTAATGGCATCCGAGATGGATGGTCGGGTTGTGATTGTTGATTAGTTTCGGCTAATGGCATCTAAAACGGATGACCGGGTTGTGATTGATAATCAGCTTTGGCTAATGGCATCCATGATGGATGACCGGGTTGCATTTGATGATTACTTTTGGCTAATGGCATCCATGGTGGATGATTGAATTGAATATGAAAATTGGCTTTAGTTAATGGTATCCATAGAAATGACAGAGGTTGATTTTGTTAATGGCATCTGAGACGAATGACCGAGTTTAAATGTTACAATTAGCTACAGCTAAAAGTATCCAAGGTGGGTGACGAGGTTAAAGCGAAGTATTTAACCCCGATCGATGTTAAACTTCAGCCCCACAACTCCGTGGAGAGGTTTGGGTGTGTGAGTGAGAAAAGTACAGTTAATGAAATAATAAGAGATGTACAATGTATATAAGAAGTATAAGAAGGAATCTTCCCATTCTAAGTTAATAACGAAAAGCAACGACAATGTACTTCTAGATGTTTATTATTATGTTAGATTATTTACAATTCTTGTATCCATGTTATTTTGTAATAGGGACATCATAGAATCAAGGTGCGTAGGAAAGCCCGTTCCACAGGTTCACTTATTTTGAAAGGTACTATGTAATAGTATGATTTAGTTGTTATGTTGATTATTTGCCATTCAACACTTTTGTAAGGACTTGTAATGGAAATTGTTGTGGAGCACAGATGGGGATGTGCAAACATGTAGACACAATGTTATGAATACATTTATGTGGTATTTTCTTTTATGAGGATGTTATATTGTGAAATCACATGAGGATCATATGAAAAAAAATACTAGTTGTGTAAGATTGTCGATTATAAACTCGTGTTGATAACAAGATTAGAACAGGAATTCAAACACATGGGTATGCCAATATGACGTAATGTAAATGTATGAATATGAAAATATAATATTATAGACATGTGTATTGAGTATCTGTCATATGGGAATGTTGTTTTACGAGAACTATATCCCTATGATTCCATGATAAGGAAGGAACATAATTACTACTTTACAAAATGTCATTGCGAGAAGTATCGAGAGAAAAACAAATCCATTGGTTTTGGCCTTGAAAAAGCTGGGTCATTACATTAGTGATTTCATAAACCGCCTTTGGAACGCTTGATTGTTAATGATTAGCTTCGGCTAATGGCATCCTAAATGGATGACTGCGATGAGTAAATGACTAGCTTCGGTTAATGACATCCTAAGTGGATGACCGGAATGAGTTAATGACTAGCTTCGGCTAATGGCATCCTAAGTGGATGAACGGAATGAGTAAATGACTAGCTTAAGCTAATGGCATCCTAAGTGGATGACTGGAATTAGTAAATGATTAGCTTCGTTAATAGCATCGTAAGTGGATGATCGAGATAAACAAATCATTAGTTTCGGCTAATGACATCCAAGTGGATGACCAGAACGAATAAACGATTGGCTTTGGCTTATGGAATCCTAAGAGGATAACCGGATTTGAGAGTTATGAGTTAGTTTGGAGAATTGATGCGTTCATGTATACTATGTTTTGTATATATCAAGTATATCAAAGAACTACAATTGTTATGTTTTAAACAGAAAATAACGTTAATTCGGCTAATGGTATTTGAGATGGATGACCGTGTTTGAGTATTATAATTAACCTCGGTAATTGATGAATTATTAATGGTGGTATTTACATAAGTAAGGAGAAATGAACGTATTATGTTCTTTTGGTCCATGAATGAAATGTAACTTTAATATTGCTTTATTATGTCTTCTTAAATTGCCTATAATGTTTGAAATTACCTTGTGTTGTAACAGAGACATTATACCAACATAATGCATAAGGAGATCTATTTCGCAGCTCTCATATTTTGAAAAGAATATATATTCACATGTTACGAGTGCTATGAGTTATGTATGAACAGACATGTTAATCACTCAATTAGTTGTCTGACACCTTTTATAAACACTAGTAATGAAAATTAAAATGGAACACGGATGTGAATATGCAAACATGCTGATATGATGTGTATGAATATACATATGAGCTGTTCATCTTCTAAGAATGTCATGTTGTGAAATTACATGAGGTCAAGATAACAAAAGTAATAGTTGTGTAATTGGTTGTTCGACACTCTTGTATGAACTCGTGATATTGACAAGACTAGAACAAGAATGTGATTTTATGAGTATGTCAATATGATGTAACGTAAACCTATGAGTATGAAAATATAATATTATAGGCACATGTATTGAGAATCCATTTTATGAGAATGTTGATTTACATTATTATTCTATGTGGATTATGTCTTGTTAATGAATGAAATGTAATTATAAATCTGCAGAATGATATGGTGAAAAACATCTAGAACCTAACGATAAAAAAAAATCCATCGATTTTGGCCTTGAAAAAGTCGTGTCGTTATAGTTGGTATTAGAGTACCTGGTTAGGATCCTGAGGGTCAATGATAATAAAGTTTTGTGATCTATCTCAAGATGGTGCACACTTGACAAGGGGCATAAATCGAGCCACCCTCCATAGAATAAGGAGTAGAGGCCAAAATGCCCAAGATTTGTTAGACGAAGACCTCTTGGATGACACGATTTCTCATACCCCGACAAGAATCCACCTTATGGGAATGTGGATTTACGGAACTATATCTGTTGATGCCATAATAAAGAGAGAATTCCCTAATAGAAACGTTGGGCAATCATAGAGGATGTGGTAGCCAAGTTCAAAGTTACCAATAGTCCGTCATAGTGAATAAGCCGGTGAGGTTTTTCCAATCAGGAGTAAACTCCAGCCGTGGGAGGCCAGGGGCACAAAATGATTGGACTCCAGAAAGAGTCTTCCACCTGACATAGGAAGAAGTTAGGGCTGCATCCGATGTGGTAACATGTACACTATCGATGAATAACTTTAATGTGCTTGTGTTGTTTGAACTAGGTGCTCCCCACTTATTTAGTACCAGGAGAATTTATCAACAAAATGGAAATGGAGTTCGTAATTGGAACTTTGAAAAGAGGGTATGAAACAGAAGTAAACATGATGCAACATGGGTGTGATTGATGTAACATGGAGAAGTGTTCGCTTATGTGTCAAGACAGTTAAAGACTCAAGTAGAGAATTACCCAAAACACGACCTGGGGTCGGTTCCTATGGTATTTACTTTGAGAATCTGGAGGCACTATCAATATGAGTCCCTATAATTTCGAGGATGAAATTTATATTATAAGAGGAGAATGTAAACACCAAAAAAAAAAGAGAAGTAAAGCCAAAATGACTCCACCGTCGCTGAATCGGCAACGACACTGTAAAACCTAATAAAAATATATGTTGGACCGGTCTATCCTAGGGGAGAATAGGAATAGAAGTTAGCCCAAGATAACCTAAAAGGGGAATAAGAACAACCTTGGTCCAGCGCCCAAACACCCCAGCACACTTATTGAGGCTATAAATAAAGGAGAGAGAAAGGGTCACTCTTCCCAAAATGAGTTGCATGCTCTTGCCCTCTTTCTCTTCCTAAAGTTGTTTGCAGCAGCTGCATGTTTCTCTTTTCTTCCTCCTTTCCAACGGAAACTTAAACCAAACCAACAAAGAGTGCCCCTTTAAACGCGCGTGTATGTGTGAGCGAGAGAGTTGAGACTTTGAGTGAAGGCTAAACAGCTGCTTAGAGGAAGGGGAAAGAGGCTAGAATGGGTGGGAAGAAATTGACAGAAGAAAGAGAACCGAGAGAGTAAGAAGAAGGGGGAGAAGGAGAGAAGGAATACTACCAAACTATCCAAATCCACTTAGATTCGAAAGGTATGGGTCATGTAGTCTCCCCCCTTGTTCTTGAGACCTAGAATCAAAAATAATGTAGGAGTCCCTAAGAAAATTGACCTATGACCCCTAGGCTAGCTGTGAAGGAAACTAAAATCAACTAAAAGGATAAGGAAACAGAGATGAAATGAGGCCACTTTTCAGAACATCTAATAAAGAAAATAAATAAAATGAAAAGAACAAAACATGGTAGAGGGCCAGCCATAGCTATGGGGTTGGCCTAGATGCATTGTGTAAGAGAATGCATGTGTGTGTTCATGTTAAGATCATGTAACTCTGCTGGGATTTGATGACAAATTATGTGCTTGAATTGAAAATGCATATATGTGTTCATGTTAAGATCATGTAATTCTGCTAGGATTTGATGACAAATTATGTGATTGAATTAAAAATGCATGTATGTGTTCATGTTAAGATCATGTAACTCTGCTGGATTTGATGACAAATATATGCTGGAATTGAAAATGCATGTGTGTGTTCATGTTAAGATCATGTAATTCTGTTGGGGTTTGATGACAGATTATGTGTTGGAATTGAAAATGTATGTGTGTGTTCATACTAAAATCATGTGACTTTGCTGGAACCTAATGACAGATTGTGTGTTTGTAGCGAATTAGCATTCGCTGTCGAAAGTGTGTGTTCTGCAGCGAAATTGTGATTCGCTACTGAAATTGAGTTGCATGCAGTGAATTAGCATTCGCTGCCGAAAGTATGTATTCTGCAGAGAATTAGCATTCGCTGTCGAAATTGAGTTGTCTGCAGCGAATTACTATTCGCTGCTGAAAGTGTGTGTTCTGCAGCGAATTTGTGATTCACTATCGAAATTGAGTTGTATGCAGCGAATTAGCATTCGCTGCTGAAAGTGTGTGTTCTGCAACGAAATTATGATTTACTGCCGAAATTGAGTAGAATATAGTGAATTAGTATTCATGAGAAAGAGAAAAGTTTTTGTTGAAGAAAAAAGAAATAGGGTAATTTTAAAATAGTATTTTCAGTGTTAATTTTAATAGAAATTGATTTATAAATTACAAGGTACCCCTCTTAATTTTTTTTCTATTTTTTATAATTTGAATTCCATTTGAAATTTAAATTCATATCTTTAAAAAAATTCCAAACATATAAATTGATTTAACTATTAAGATTTTTAAAACCAAAACTTGAATCTATTTTTTTTTAGTTTTCTAATTAGTTTTTTTTTTTTGTTTT
>Ga0325402_1005038_pt1 | contig 12298 bp, 8 predicted proteins | sample PopdelMetagenome_22_FD_207212 | JGI IMG/M metagenome (GOLD analysis project Ga0325402, IMG submission 207212) | Populus deltoides microbial communities from Bellville, Georgia, United States - Xylem-PdKOR-R3 | ecosystem: Host-associated > Plants > Phyllosphere > Stem > Wood/Secondary xylem...
ATACCAATATTAAAAATAAAAAAATATTTTAATATATTTTAAGTAAAAAATTGTTTTAAAAAATACTCTACATTCTAATATCAAATTAATTATTTTTAATGATTTTAATATACCACTATTAAAAATAAAAAAATTATTTTAATATATATTATTTTTGAAAATTATTTTAAAAAAATACTCTTCATCTTATTCTCAAACTCCTCAGGTAAACAAACATTTTTAAAAAGGAAAGATAGGTTTAGGAGGGAAGGAGAAGTTGAAAAGGCCAGGGCGGTAAGGCGGCTAAGGTTGCATTATCATCCTCAGCTCTCTTGTTTCTCGAATCCTAACCCTGTCAACTAGTCCGATCCTTGAACCAATATCTGGGATCTGATCTTGTGTTTCTCCATCATCTTCACATTTCTCATCTCTGGTGGGTGTTGTAGATTTTTTGTTTTATGTATAAATCTTTGTCACGCAAATGATAGATTTTTGTTAACAAAATATCTGTTTAACGTGCAAGGCAATCTCAGCTATAATCTATCCCAAATCGGAACATGCCTTTTGCGATGGATGTCTGGACGGCTCTGTGCAAAACATGATCAGTAATGTGCAAGTTAAACTCAGCTATAATCTATCCCAAATTGGAACATGCCTTTTGCGATGGATGTCTGGACGGCTCTGTGCAAAACATGATCAGTAAGCCATGCCCAAATCTTGCTATTTATCCCTTGTGGAAATGCTTTGAAGATGTTTCAGGACTCGTAGTATTTCTAAATCTGTTGTGCTAGTTCTGGTTATATCAATTTTTCCGGCTTCCTCACAAGCTTGTCCTTGTAAAGGCTAGCATAGCTACTATGATGTTAGCATTATTTTACACATGTCGGTGATACCCAGTGAAGAATGCTTGAATGCAAGCATATCACTAAGAAATTGCCATGTCAATAACAAATGCACATTACGTTATGGTATCATACAACATAAGCTGAAAATTTTCACCTCGTTTCATGAATCGAGTGAATTTGTTGCCGCTGGTTATTGTTGCTCAAACATGGTCACCTGTCACACTCTGCTTGTGGTGCAGATAATTACGAGTGTTATCTACCGACCACTAATATCACCCTTTTTTGTCTGGGTTAATTTGCTAGCTGGAAAATGCAATCTGGCCATCAGTGGTCGGGGTGCTCGTGTCTTCTGGTCAAATCCCCTAACGCAGACATATCCTGCAATTCTCATTTTTTTTTTATATAAAAAAAAACAAATAGAGAATGAGCAAATCTTAAAGCGAGTTCCACAAAAAAGGGGAATTGCAATAAATCAAAAATGAATATTTGGAACATTTGTATATTGTCTAGTCTTGAGGAAAATCTATCATAACGTGTACTTCTTGCAGAAAGAAAGATAAGGCTTATTTGCATGTCTGCGTGTAAGGGTTAAGGGTACCATTGTTAGATGCTGTTCTTCAGAGCTGCATGTAAATTCTTCATTCTATTGTTAGTACAATTGTCTCTCCATTTTCCGTGTGCATTCATCATACATGATCATCTCAGGGAACTAATTGCCTTTTTTGAATTACAGAGTTCAATATGACTGAGAATCCCTAAAGCTTGATACTGCATCTACAGGTGAAGTCCATGTGCCACCTCAAGCATTTTTAAATTGTCAGATCTCATGCGCGGAAAACAAAACATCATAAAGTCTTAATCTAACGGTTTCATTTACTAACTAGAAAAGCAACATGAGAAACTTATCGGTTTTTGGAGGAGATATTCTCAAAACCTATTGCTGGTTAGCGTTCAGCACAAGGCTGCCTTGAGGAATCCAGAATGTTAGGATTCTATATCATATCAGGATTTTGTGCATTAATCTAATGGTTAAAGTGAAGAAGCATAGGCATGAAATAATGCATATTCATGTCACCATGTTTGCCATAACTTTTCCAATAAAAGAACGCAAGGGTAACCAAAGCAACAACTGCAGAACTAATGGCTAGTTTTAAAACTAAAGTAGCCAGTAGGTAGCTATAGAGAAAGGAAGAATCTACACTATCACTTACCTCTCCAGAAACAATGCTGAATACCTGCCGTTGTCAAACCTGATAGACCAAACTTACAGTGAGTGCCATTTATTGATTTCTTATCATTTGTCATAACAGCATTACTATATATATACCTTTGAATATTGTTGGTATGGAGGTTCCAAAGTACACAGTTCGTCTGGGCAGGTTCCATATCCATGCTCTAGGAACATCAATTGGATTCAGACTAGAATCATGGTCAGCAAATACCTACATAGAGAACATGTCATTAGCATTATCTAAACTGCAAAACTCAAAAGATGCTTTATATCACCTGAAGGTGTCCTGCTAGCTTATTACCTCGTTAACTTGAAAATATGTGCCATTGAGGGGAAAGCTTCCTCTCATCGCTGTTCGACATGGTATCTGTTTTTGACATGTTAGAACAATTGGTTAATATTTAATTTATATGGATTCCAACCTTCACTAATAAGTCTTTTCAAGAGTACAATTATATTGGCAATATTGGCATGCTTATTCTCACCAAGAGAGTCCCTCGAACAATTTGAGAATTTTCTTCCCGTATGTTGTTGCATGAGAAACATGTTTTCTCATCACACAATTTGCCACATTCATGTAAGCTGCAACTTCTTTCCAGTGGTTGAATGGAGTTTGCTGTTTCGCCTAATGTGGGTGATTTTGCACAATTGATCAGATACCTACAGAACTATAGCCTAGACATATCTGAACTTTGCCTGCATTAACTTGTTATTGAACATCGCATGTATTTTTCAAACCTGTGATTTGTGCCTGCTCATGCTATAATGGGAAATGCATAGGGTGTTCAATTGAGCTGAGCTGAGTTGTTGGACTGTTCAGGTTATTCTACTCCCACAATTGAAAGAGCTTTTCTTGATCTTGGCACAAGCCCTGAATTGCGAGATCATACTTAGCTTACTAGTAGTCTATTCGGTGACAAGCGAGTCAAGCTTAAGCGTGCCACATGGCCAGCAGCAAACCACATGCACCCAAACCTGTTACCTTTGGTCTTTATGAAAATTTGTAAAAGAAGAGGGGAGGAAGAAAGATTAATGGTCATCCAAACAGGCCTGCTTGCCTCAGATGGAAAGCCTAAGACACAGATTGGGACACACTAGGTGCAGCTCCGGAATCCCTCATCTTTTACTTCTTTTTGATGCAGGAATTTACAAATTCCACATTTCTCTTAAAAGTGAGATGGTCATTAGACTGATTTAAATAAGTCATTCCTTTTTTATGCTGGACTTGACTCTGATTGTTGAGGGACAATATCATTGACTGAATGGATTGCTTGTTTGTAGATTTTCTGTTCTTTCTGTTGACCATTGTTTTCACTCTTAACTAATGAATCCCACATCCAAGGATGCGAGGATCCAAACCTATATGTGAGTATTTTAATCATGACTTGGTATTAAGAAGCAACCCATGCTTCTGAGCTTTTAACCCTGCAAAGCTTGGACTCAGATCCTTTTCCTAAAAGCATCTCACAGGGTTTTGACATGGCTTGCTTGATTTCTGAGTTTACCCCAGCTAATATTGGGCATAGAGTACCTGAATAGTTCATCAGCAACTCAGCTAATTTGACACTATGCAGAAAGAAATGTGTCATAGCAGTTTCTCTTTGTTATTTACCTACCTGGTGTCCATATGGCAAGAAGGTATGAACATGGATCATCAGGTTCTCGCCTGTCCAACTGATTCAAAAGCAAAACACATAATTAGGAAAGAAGTTTGGCTATGTGGGCACATTTCATGTAACATTGCTGATGAAGTAGATGCAGAATTAACTAACCCTTTGCAGAAGGGGATGAGAATCTGGAAGTTCGTATCTGCATGATGGTGAAAGAGAGAAAATTAGAATGTACGAGAAGATTTTACCTTTTAGTTCCGGCAAAAGATTTTTGCCTATTTTTATCATGGACAACATGAAATGTGTTGAAAAGCATTTGGCTTCAATGCTGAATGGTGAGATTTTATCATGTTCTAATTTTGATTCCCTTAGAAAAAGTTACAAGTTTTGTATGGGGCTGGTGACATTTACTTCATAAGCTAAATTTTGCCTACTACTGTTTCAATAAGAAAACAGTTTTAGTGAGGAGGTTGCTACTTACACCTGGTGCTCTGTTCGTAACCGACTAACATTCTTAAGCTTGGGAATGGGAATGGAGGCAGCTTCTGCAGTTAAAGCAACTAAGGCCTTAGACATATCAGCTTCTTGAAGTTCCATATTCTCTTGCATATAGTTCTGTAAATTCTGAGTGAATTCTTCAATGTTAAGTTTGATGATGGGAATTTCATCAGGATCCTCGCAGAATGTATCCTCCATATCATTTTCTGTTACTTGTGTAGACACTGGTTCTGGTGATGATGGTTCTTCAATGATAGGTTCATAGTCGGTGATTCTGGATTTGCTTTCTGCAAGCCTGCTTGCTTCTGGCTGTTGACTTCCTTCGGATTGTTTAGCTGTTTGGGGCAGGGGCAGGGGCAGGGGCAGTTGAGCAGCATCCACAGCAGGGTTTTGGCCAGATATGTTCTCGGTTGCACTCACTATGCTTTTTTCTTCCGGTCCTGGAAGGGCAAGCCTTGCACTACATCCAATAAGTTTATGATAAGTTAACAAATCTTGCTTTTCATGCATGTTAAGGAAAATGTTGTTCAGGGTATGTTTCTTAATTGGGATTTGTAAATGCTAATTTAACTGCAATATTTTCTTCTGGAAATGGTTGTCCATGGTATAATCAAACTATGAAGTTATAGCTGGTTTTTTTCTTCAAATCATCATTTTTACTTAACTGAATAATCCATAACCATTTGAAGTTTTGGTTAGTTGATCCAATTAAAAAAAAATTAACCTCCAGTTTTTATGAAAACTAAAGAGGGTTCTAGATGGTGGTAGGTTTATGGAACTAATTCCTGCATTTGTTTGCTACCATGCTAACCACACTAACCACACGGCAGTGCCATTGTAAGAAATGGAACAAATTATATGCAAACCTTGCAAATGCACTTGCAAAATGTCTGCATTCTCCTCTCATTGGACATGCATTGCAATTTGGTTTGCTTTTTGTACAGAATACCTGCATGATCTCAAATAGTGCTTCCTTAGCTTGAGCTTTTCATTAACCACAAAGAAGAGCATATCACTTCAAGTTTAAAGTATATGAAACACACCTTTCCAAATGTGATCATCTGATAATGAAGCTCATACCTGTTTATGCATTAACAATGGATTAGTAAAATGTATTCATAATTAATTCTATTTGTACATTAAGTGTATTCATGGTCGAGGTAATGTCAAATGGAATATTTCTCTACAGTGTTCTTTGGTCAAGTTTGCACAATCGAGGCCAGAGGTATTTTTGAATTGATTCCAGCACAGGGTACCTGCACATCAGCACATTAGTACTTGTGTCATAAGCATTTAGTTAGCATCAGTAGCCTTTCAGTTAATAATACTAACAGCTCTAGAAGATGCAGCTGAAGTGATTCAGGCAGTGGCTGAAGGGGGACCCATCCCAGTCGTACAGCTATGCGTCCAACATTTGTGTCAACCTGTTATGCAATATTTAGGGCTGAGATCTCTAATAGCCAAAAGTTGAGGTCTGTATGTTGTTTTGTTTATGAAGTGTGTCCAACTGATTAAAGCTTACTGGGAATGCTAGATGATGAAGTGTCAGAAGCCGTATGCACTCCACACTCTTCAGCCCCAATCCTCTAATGCTTAGCAGATACTCTCTGCAGTAGTAAGCTGTAATTAAGTATATATTTTTTTGTCTTGTTTTATAAACCAAGCAACTGCATTTAATATTTCTAATAAAAAAAATGCAATCACTATATCATATGCTTAGCAACGGAGTAATGCCATGTTTATATAATAACTGCAGAAGTAGTATTTTAATGCATTCAACTGATGCAGGCTATATGGTTAATCCTTTCGGCTTACTTTGCTTTGTCAGGTGGAATATCTCTCAACCATTCCAGATCAATGCTTCCATGTTCTCTAACCAGTCTATTAAGCAAGTTCTGCATGGATTTTCCAGTCAGTATCAACTAAGATAGGCTCTAGCTTTGGTGGGTAACCATGCTTTAGAAATCTTTGTTATTGATTGTGACATGTATACCTTTATCCGTTCTGCAAGTATGTTGTTCATCCCACGCTCTTTGATTGTGTTGGCAATCTCATTAACATCTGCACATCTTACAGCTTCCCAGTCCAGTGAGTCCATTGTGTTTTCTGTTCCCTCTCTCTTTCCATTTGCTTCTGCCTCTTTTCTCAAAGCATCCCAGTCAACGTCATCTCTTATTTCATTTCCAACTCTTCTGCTTTTTGCTTTTCTTGTGGCAGCTTTCATCTCATTGAGCTCCTTACTTTGTGAATAACCTAGCTCAATCATTTCAGACTCTGTTGTTTTTTGTCGATTCTTTTGCTGCCTATCAAATGCACTGGTACTACCAGTTATATGCGTGGTTTCTCCTGAAAGGTTTTGTAAGTATTGATTTTTCAGCAGGTAGTTATTTTGCATCTGAATCAATGAATTGTCAGTGACTTTGGGGTCTTCAACAGGCATGGCTGTAGACTGGACACTCGTATGCTTGTCTTTTTGAATGTCAATGCATGACTGATTATTTGACATGGGAGATCTTGATGCTTCTTGATTGATCAAGGTCAGCTTATTTTGATCAGTAATTTGACTGGCCGTTTCCACTGCAAGGGCATTGTGATCTTTTGCACTGTCTTCTTTTTTGTTTTTGGCTATATCACCATATTGTGTTTCTTTAGGGATCATATCAAAGCAGTCAACCTTCACAGCTCCAGAGTTAGAAGTAAGGTGCCAATAACAATTACTGGATGCGACCATGGACACTCCTATGGGGCTTTTATGATCATTCAAACTGTCCATCTTGCCATTTCCTTGGCTGTAAGCATCTTGCATCAAGGGAGATCCAACCTTTCGCAGAAGCTCCATGAAAGATCTGCAATCGTTATAATTGTTGAGCTTTGATCCATCAGTGAGATCTTCTCCTTCTGAGATGTTCTCCGAGCATGATTCTTTTTTCTCAGAAGCTTGCCCAATTGGAGAATTCACAGAGTTTTGGCCAGAAATCACTGAATTTTGACTTGAGATTCCATCAATTATTTGTGTCCCTTCTTCTACCATGTAACTTACCCTTCTGGTCATGGAGGTCTCAATGGTTGATCTGCTTGCCATCAATTGACTGAATGCATGTGGTTCAGTTTCAGAGGTGACAATGCCGGTACTACTTTCAGAGGATTCACTGCTTTTGACTACCTCTTGCTCTTCATCAGGCTCAATGTCATGGATAGTCAACGAACTCTGGCTACAGATTGATTGATTTGACACCTCATTCCATCTCATGCCCTCTTCTGAATCTGGTATGAATTCTATTGGTTTTTCAATCACTAAGCTAGTCCTCTCGTCATAGCATGGCTTGTTCTTTGACTTGAGGGGAAACCGTGCGGCAAGTGACATAAATGCGGAACTGCAGGAAAATGAATAAATGGTATAAGAGGTTTCACTTTTGCCTTTTCTCTAATTATGCACTGTATCAAAATTATATGGGAAACTCAACTTTACCTAGAGAGATGATCTGAGACATTCTGGGTAAGAAATACTCCAATCACCGAGTCCACAACTGATCCCTTCCACGGAGAGAAGCGTCTGTCCCCTGTGTAATTGATATTGTACTGATATAGCATGAGTTCAAGACTAATTTGAGTCCAAAATTTGGAGGAAAAGTTCAGGATAAAAAATGTAACTGGAATTTCTCAACTGATTGCTTATGAGGTTTCAAGGTTAATTTGTTTGGAATTTCAAATATGCAGATGTTTTATCTCCTACCTGTTTCTACACTTTCTTAATTTCAATAATATCTCCTTCTTGATAGTGGATTGCCTTACCTTATTTTTTGCTGCGGATTAGTGTCACTATATCGTGCTGGCCATGAAAGTGCTAATTGCACATCTTAGATTTCATTTATCAAGATATATAAAATGCTCCATGCTTATGACCTTGGCTCTTTTCTCTTCCTAATTAAATTTTGACCTTCAATATTCTTCTGATTTTCTAGACGATTCAGTTTATGCTAGATGGACTGGTTTTAATTTGATGGTAGAAAAATCTCATTTGAGGATAGAATTAACAACCTTGGCAAAGAGACTTTTATAGTACAAGAAATCCTAACAGCTCTATGCTTGGTCTTGTACTATTGTTAAGCATTAGTTGACAGCAGGAACTAAGTACTTTCTATTTTATAAAGCTACTGAATCAGTGATTGGCTACTTTCCACTGAGAAGCCCGATGAGAAAATTTAAGAAAATTGTATCTGTACCTTGTACAAGATGCATCCGTGCTATAAATGAGTTTGACCGTCCACAGAACACTGCCCTTTCTTCTTCCCACCATTTTGCCTTCTCATCATCTGTTCCGTCAATGCCTTCACTATTGATGTTTCCCATTAGAAGCTTCCAAACTCTATTAGTTTCTTGATCTAGGTCAACCTTTGGGCGTGGGCGTCGCTTCCTGATGGATCCAAAAGAACCATCATAGGGTACAACGGTGCCATCTCTTTTGTAAAGGACCAGTGCATTCCGCATATCATCTCCAATATTATAATGGACAAGTGCATTCCGCTCTTCAAATGCAATGTCATTGCTTTCCCTCTTGATGTCGAGATGCTTTAATTGCTCGACTATTGAATCAACAGAAAACATTTGTTTCCACATTTCTTCTGGATGAGCACCTGCATTAAATAGCTGTAAAAGTTAAAAAGGCACTTTGCGGATTTGCTAGGTTCCTCAGATTTCAAAAATTCTTATACGAGCTTGGTCTAAATTTGAATTCTCACATAAAGTACCTAATGCCTTGGCTGAGAATTTGTGCTGATTATATAAAACGATTTTTCCATGATATGGCACTGCATTTATACTGTAGGAACCTGAATTAACCAGAGAAGCTCTCTTCTTGGTCCTCTTTTTGGTTGTCCATGTCCCATTCATCTCTGCCAGCAGGGCTTCTACACTCATGTGAGGTCCGTGTGAGTTTCCTACTTGCTGCCCATTACAATCCACTGGTACAAGTCTGTTTCGGTTAGTTGGGTGCAATGCACATCCTGGAATTCTGGTCACTGAAGCCAGATCCCGAGTTTTAGTAGGACATCTGGACCTTTTTTTGGTTGATCTTGTTGTCTGGTTTATGCTATAGCCAAAAGTTTGCAGGTCATTGAGAAGATCTATTCTTTCTTCTACATGCTTGCCCGGAAGTCCATTACGAGGAGCAGCAGAAATCCAACAGTTGATATTGGGTGTGAAAGGATCTCTTTCAGGATCCTTCTGTGGGCATGTTGTTTCTACTATCGCAATGTCCTTTGCAGCAGTCACTGAGGATGATGTGCTTGATGTGGCTGGAGTTTGTCCCTTTTCTGACCTCTTTTTCTTTCGAAATAGTAGTGAAGGCATGGTTTGGTAAGCATTCAAAGAATTATAGTGAATCCCAGTTAGATTTGTGCTGCAGGTGTCTGGTTGTTCAGAATGCTTCCTCTTTGATCTGCTAGCCTGTCCTTCCAAAGTCGAAGTTGTGCTGGTGCTGCAATTGGAGCCATTAGGACTTATTGGAGTGATTTGTGCCGTGTCTTCCTGTACATCATGAGCAATCCCTTGATCTACCCCTTTCTCTTGTAAATTTCCATCCTGTTTGCCCTGTTGTTCACTAGTCTGGGCAGGAAACAATGTGCTTGGTGCTTCTTTGTCCCGCAATGATACGTAATTTTTAAGCATTTGATTTATAGAACGGGTAAGGTCATAGGCAATGCCTGCTTGTGTGGTTTCCACCATCACTTCAATTCCACGACCAAGAAACACTGTTGATTTTGATTGATTTATTGCTGCGCTTGTTTGTGCCTCTGGTTTAGAATCTAAGTCAAAAGGTGGACTGCATTTAGAGCTTTTGTCTCTAGGCTGCCTTTCTACATCAAAATTTAAGGCCCTCCTGCAAGACTTCTTGGCCGGTTCAATTATCTTTGGATCAGCAGACTGTCCATTTGCTTCTGCTGGGGAACTTGCTGGTGCTTTACCGAGCGCCTTCTTTCGAACATACTTTCTCTTACCAGTTGACTTTTCAGTAGAAGCAGCAGACTTGGGGGTCGTTGATTTTTGTGGCCCTTTGAGTTTGACTTCGTTGATGACCTTGGGCCTGTGCTTTTTCCTCCTTAGTTTCTGCTGTGGTGTTCTGTTCAGGTCAATAACATCGCTGTCTCTCCTGTCAGGGTTGTGATTCTCCTTCAACACAGGGGACCCAACAGCAAACGATGAATTTGTTGCTCGGTGTAGGAGTTCTTCATCAGTTTGGAGGCCACTGGCATCAGCTCCCCTGGAAACAATTCCATCATCACTAAATTCTTGATTTCTTGAATGTGTGCATAAATTTTGCATTTCTATGATCTTTTTGGACTCCACTTTCATGCCCTTGTCTGGCGTTACAGGAGCAAACTGGGAGGTGGTCTCGGCAGGGAATGCGTTTGCCTTCCCCCCTGGAAGAAATGATCACCACATGCAGTTTCAGTAAAAAAAAGAAATTTCATGGAGACAAATTATTTCCAGATCGATGAAGAAACTAAAATTACTAAAGCTTCTCTTGAGAATGATACTGGAAACTAGTTCCTACATCCAAAAGGACTTTTTTTTTTCTCCTTTTTCTGGACAAAATGACACGCAGAGTCTCTGTCCATTGTGTGTTTTGCTATTGATTGATTATATCATTGATGTCTGAATGAATTCCATTTGTTGTTATAATCATTTTCTCTATCTCTATTGCTACACCCTGCAGGTACCTGGCAGCTAAATGAATGCACATGAGGGAACTGCCTTGGTGAAATAAAAGCCAAGTATACAGAAATGAGTTTTTTCTAAAGCCAACTCGGTTATGCTTACACTTGGGTTCCTGGGTGTAGTTGCCAATAATCCATGGATTTAAATGTTCCCTGGAAGCTGCATCTGCAAGAGCCAACAGAGGGTCGTCCAAAGACATAGGGTTCCATGTAGCTGTGTTACCAGTGGAGCACTCTCTGGATGTTTCGACATAGTCATTACCGGCGCTGCCCTTTTCTGCACCTCTAGCAGCCGCCTCCCAATTGGAACTGGAGGGAGGACAACACTCACCCAATCCAGATAACCCCTTTATTTCTGAACTACTTGCTTGGTCTAGCTGGTTTCCATGCCTGTCTGTGTAGATCACACGAGGTAGGATATGCCTAAAATGACTTTGTGGAATCCATGACTCCTTTTGGTTCTGCCTGCCGACATCCATTGCTGATTTTCAGAAACTTCAATCTCTTCCAGTGCTCATTTCCTTTTGAGGCAAGATTGTCTTCAATTGCTCAGCAGGCTTCGGTCGGAACTCCCTTCAAGGTGAATTGTGGATAATATCGTTCTCCTTTTGTCCCCATTTTTTGGAGCTAGTTAGACAGGAAAAAATAAAATAAAATTGAAGACAAACAACATAAGACAAACAGCAACAAATTTCAGCTGATTAAACTTAAAAACACGAGTAGCAATGCTACCCAGTTTCCCAATTCCTTAAAACACTCCAATTCACTTCTTAGAAACAGCAGATCTCTCTAACAGACCTGGGGCTGGGAGCGGCTCTGCTGCTTCACCAAAAATTGTAAGCAATAAAGTGGGACACTTTCAGTCTAAAAAATGTATCTTATCTTATATATACCCGAAAGGATATTCCCGGAAAGAATTTAAAGAAATCAATAGCCATTCAAGATCAGAAAAATAAATAAATAAATACAAGAAAAACCATTTCTCCACAGATAATGCCACTTTACTCTCTTCTGTTGCTAGAGACTAATATATCAGGAAAAGAAATATATATGTATAAAAAAAGGGAATCCCATTAGTAGTCAAAGATACCTGTGGACTGAGTCAATGCCGGAGATCTGTTCTGGTCACTTGTATGCCAAGAAAATAATAAGTTAGTAAGCAGGCGACAGACAGAGAAAGGATAGGTAAAAAAGAAACCTAGCATCAAAACCAGAGCTTTTTATAGACACGTACACAGGTAGGGCTCTTTTAACTGATAACTTCTTTTCCCGGTAAACATTCCAGCCTTAATTTAATTTTTAATTATTATTATAATCGCCTCTGTCTTTTGTGCTTTTGTTGTTAAATTTATTTTCTTGTGCTATAAATGGATATATCGTTGGCAGCTTGCAAGGTTTAAGAAGTAGCAGAAAAAAGAT
>Ga0325402_1005040_pt1 | contig 12294 bp, 4 predicted proteins | sample PopdelMetagenome_22_FD_207212 | JGI IMG/M metagenome (GOLD analysis project Ga0325402, IMG submission 207212) | Populus deltoides microbial communities from Bellville, Georgia, United States - Xylem-PdKOR-R3 | ecosystem: Host-associated > Plants > Phyllosphere > Stem > Wood/Secondary xylem...
AGGAAGAAGTGTAAGCAAATGATTGTGGAAAGCAAGTGGTGGGAGTGGAACCTTGGACAGTGGAGGATGTGGTCATGAAACACGGAGTCTCTTATTTCCCCATCCTTTGTTGGCTGAAATGACTGTTGTGTCCCAACCATACGGTGCCCATTGCCAAAGCCTCTTGGATCATGCAATGTGGCTATTGGACACAAATAAAAAAGATAATAAGTATAGAAACATAAAATTTTCATAAGAAAAATTACATAAGAATTTTAATTTGAGAATTTTATTTATTGAATACTTATTTTTAAGTAGATTTATAATTCTTTAAATAAATCTAAAACTCAATCTAAGCAAAATAGAAAACTTGAAAATAAAGTAAAAGTAATAAAATTCCTAAAAAAACTAGGAAAATAAAATTATTAAGCATATTATTTAATTTTCTAAACTAAATTGAAAAAAATAAAAACAATTAAAGAAAAATAATTTTCCTTTAAAACCTCCTTCATCACTCTTCCTGGTTGAGAAAACTCGACATCAAGTTTTAATTAATATTGTCTTGATATCGTGGATGTCAATCAAGGCTTTCTAAACTCTTTTCTTTCTTTGCTTTGGTTGTATAACAATTTTAGATATAAAATATAGTCCTTTAATGTTAAATTTTACTTAAAAAACATCAATTGACAAATAATTTCTCTTCCTCTTACACTACTTTATAGAGTAATGACTTACAAACCTCAAACTTCATCAACACGTGCTATATCCATATAATTTATCGCACGACACTACCATAAAATTGGTAAATACAAACGAAAATACCGAGAGAATATTTTCATTGGTAAATTGTCGACGGATTTTACCGATGAAAATATTCTCTCAGTATTTACCGAGAGAATTACAGTGGAAAATAAATTAAAATAAAGAAAATAAAATAAAATGATGACGTGCCATTTTTACCAACGGAATTACTTCCGTTGGTAAAATCGTTGGTAAACTGTGAACACTATTTATCATGTCAATTACAAAGGCAATCACTGACGGAAGTTTCCATTGGTATTTTATAGAGAGCTTTGGAACTATTCACTTTCCAAATGCATTGTTAATTACTGTTCTTTACAGACAAAATCACTGACGGATTGAAAAGTCGTTGGTGTTATTTGACGGTTTTCTGAAAAATTTAGCTTAAATTACAAATTTAAATTAAATATTACAGACAGAATTACTGACGGATTGAAAAGTCGTCGATGATATTTGACGGTTTCTGAAAATTTTTAATTAAATTCAAAATTTAAATTAAATATTATTGACGAAATGATTAAAAATATTAATATTTAATTATCCATCAGTAAAACCGTCGGTAAAACGCCCCAATAAAAAGCCTACAATCCCTAATTTCACAACAGACCTGTCTCCTTTTTTCTTCTTCTTCTTCTCTTCTCTCCTCAACTCCTTCACTTCTCCTTCATGCTCAGGTATGTCTTCTTTTCTTTTCTTATTTTTTCTTCTCAGTTTTTTTTAATTAGTATACTTTATGAATTTGTTTTTTTTCTCTTCTTAACTTCACTTGCAACTACAATAAGGTAAAAAAAAATTCTTCTTTTTTCGTGTTTTTTTCACTATATTTTTTTCTTTTATTTTTAATTGTTTTTGTTCTTAATAATTGTATGAATGTTGTTGTAGGATTTCTTTTTCCATATGAGATCAATTTTTAGTTGATTTATTTATAGGATTTTTAAATTTTTTTCATATGAATGTTTTTAGTTGAATTTATTTTTTTTGTGTTATTTATTTGTTGCAAATTTGTTTGAGTTGATTTTCTTCTTCTTCTTTTTCCAAGCATTTTGAGTATTATAGAGTGTTGATTAATATAAATTTAATTATTTTATAGTTTTGTAGAATAGATTGTTTTTAAAAATATTTTTAAATAATTACCGATGGAATTACATATGGTATTTTTCACCGATGGAGCATTTCCGTAGGTGATTTTGTTGGTAAATTAATTATCAACGGAATGGTAGTGCAAATACCGACGGAAAATTCCGTCAGTAAATGTAAAGATTGTGGTAGTGGGAGACATCTCGACAAGCTGGCTTAGGATTGATAAGGGATTTAAAAAATAAATCCCTAAAAATATATGTTTTCAATGAAGTTTGATCAAATTTCATTGTTTTATAATTTTCATTATTTTTTGTGTGTGACAAGATAGAAAAGAAAAAAAAAATTAAGGGGTGAAATGAGAGGAAAGGAAGAAGAAGGGGATCAAGATGACCAAGGACTAAAAATATATAATGGGTGATTAGATTAAACGTGAAAAAATAAATTGAGAATCAAGATAAGACTGGAAAAATAAATAAGAAATCAAACATCATTTTAAAATCCTAGAGAGATTCTAAGAAAAAAAAATTATTTAATAAAAAATCCACAATCAAGAAGGAAACAATGTAATTTTTTTTTCCAGCTTGTTTTTTCTTATTTTGCATAGGTCCCAAACAATATAAAATGAGGGACACAAATAGAAAAAAAAAAAGAAGAAAAAATAGATTCTCCTTTTCTTTTCAAGAAAATAGTCTCGTATAGTTCAAAGAAAAGAAAAAAAAAACTACCAGACCTAGCTAATCAATTTTTTCTCCTACAACTACACCCTCACCTCCTTTCCTTCTCCATCTCTGGCCACAAAATTTCCCTCGTCACAACCAAACTTAACTAATGTTAGACACTGCACCAACAGCACCTAACTAACCATAATGCCACCACGGACCACCAAACAACCTTTTTCCTTCCTCTCTTTAATCGTATATTTTCTGGCCAGATCATCCCTAAAATACGAAGTAGAAAATCCAAAACATGCTACCCTCTCTCCTTTTTAGCCATGCCAAGACCCACAAATGGATCATCTCTAGCCATAAAAGAAAGATTTATCTTAGAATTTGGGGACACCAAAATGATTGTTATTTCAATGTTAAAAGATTCAACAATTCTTGTCACATGCCACAAAAAGCTACTCCATATCCAACCCAACCAATCTTTTTTTTATTATTATTTTTTGTCAATGTTCATGCTCATACATGCAAATTTGGTGTTTCTTTATAGAGTTGAGGAACAAACACAAATCATAATTTGAAAGCTTAATTTTCCTTGAAAGAATACATTAGACCAAGTTATGGAAAATAAAGGAAGAACCATTTTGGAGAAAAACTGCTGCAAGGATATGGAATTTATAATAAGTTAAATAACTAGGCTTACTAGTTTGCTTGAACAAAATTTTCAGATTAGATCATCTGATGAAGGGCCTTTAAATAAAGAGAATACTTTGAAAGTACACATCTCACAACACATTCCTTTAACTCTTGATGCTTAGTTCCTAAAAGCTCCTCGTCTTTTTTTGGTGCTTCTGACCTACCAATAAGTGAGGTTTGACTCTATTTTAGTGGCTACAGGAAAAGAAGTCGTGAATAAGAAGTTTATCGAAGAATTAGATGTTCAAAAACTTATAGCAATTGAAGAGCAATATTTACAAGTAATTGAGTGTATGATTATGTATGATTCTATAAAGGCATTTTAGATGTGTTTGTTATCAGATACAACCATCCTATAAAAGTTTATGGTGATTTAAATTCATCAAGTATAAAAGCGTTAAATATCCTAAGACCCACTTGAGTAAATATTATATCAAGATGGCAGAAATAATTAATAATGACAAGTTTCTCATCCATTTCTTCCAAATAAGTTAGAGTGGTGCTTCATTGACCTCATATACGAGTCTAGATGGAATCCAGATCAAGAAGTATACAGATCTGGCCGATGAATATATATACTAGTATAAGTTTAACATGGAAGTGGCCCCAAACATGTTTTCCCTTTAAAGTATAAAAAATAAGTAATTAAAAAAAAAAGAACCCTCAGGTGTTGAGAAGTAGGGGTCCTAATTCAATCTCCTTTGTTAGAGAAATCACTCGTATTTATTTTCATTAACACCTTCAAGTCTTCATACTTTGAATAATTAATTGGTAATTCCTCAGCCCATTTAACGAATGTTTTGACTGCAATAAAAAGGAATGAGCATGATGTAAAAGTAGGAAGAATAAAAAATTCAACAGTAAATATCAATAACAAGCCGAATGACATATAAGAAAATGACCCTCAAATTATGAATCTTGAAAAAATTTTTAATTTATCCCTTTACATCCTAACTGATCATCTCAAGCATTGTCAACTTCTTAAGTGTCATTGTTCAAAATCAAGATACCTTTTACCATTGTTTACCAATACCTTCTGGATATGAAACATATCACACCAGACTAAAAAAGCCCATACAAAAACCATACCAAAGTTGTATGATCCAAACACTAAATTTGAACATCATGATTGGATTTTGGGCTATCCAATTGAAAAATGCAAGAATTTGAGGTGTCAAGTCTAAAAGTTAGTGAGTAAGGGTCATATTACATTTGTGAGGGATAATGATACATTCCATATTAGTACAAACTCATCATCATCATAGCAAATGATGAAACATCTAATGATATAAAACCACAAATGTTTGAAAAAAGGAGTTGATGTGAAAAGTTACATTTTTAACCCATTTTTATTATTGTACTTTACGAATGAGGTCATTAAAAACTTGTTTATCATATGTTTTGGGATTATATGACATATTTTTAAATTGTTCCCTTCCCTTTTATATCAAATTATTATTTTGAAATCAAGAGATATTTATATAAAAATAATATTTAATATTCCTAAACAATTGGTCGAATTTCAAAATATATCAAGCAAATTCGCGGGGGGAGGGGTAATACCTCTCATTGAAACTTAAAATAACCTTTTCCATCTTTAATAAAGCATATAAGAGCGAGGACTAACTACCAAACTTCTTTTTTATCCCTAAAATTATCTTTTCCATATCCAACAAACACTGGAAAAAAAAAATCTTGCTTAAAATAAGTCTAAAATGGAATAAATGATTTGATGGTCTAAATGATAATGAATACATTCAGGTCATGGTCCTACCACTTTTTCTCCAAGGTTAACAACATGGTTTTCTTGATTAATAATGATATTTGAGTAAGGCTAAAATTCATCAATATGAGCAGGTTTGGATTTGAGATTAAAAAAAAGTCATTTTTAGAATATCTTTCATAAATAAAAACTTATCTCTTATTGTCTAACTTTGAAACTTAAATATTTATTGGATAATAACCTAGATTAGGATCATCCCTCATCCTAAGGGCTTGTTTTGAAAGTTTTTGAATGATTAGTGAAATTCTCTAAATAGAAAGAAATGAGAAGAATATGAAAGGGTTGACAAGTGTTTTAAATAAAAAAGAAAAAGGCAATCAAAAAAAATCTCTCCAAAGTATTTCTAATAATGGTACAAGGTCCATAATTGAAGACAAATTGTCAATGAAAAAAAAATGAGATAGAACTTAGAGAGTTGAGATTAAGGTGAGATTAATTACTAAAATGTCAAAATCAACGGTAAGTCTAGAAGATCTCCACACAAAATAAGTGATCATATGTTTTCACACCCTTAAACATGATTTGAGCCTTCTATATGTCATATTCTTTCATAGACATGAATTTTAACCTATATTATGTACTTTTAAAAGCCCTTTCAATAAAACAATAATTTGTTTATGTTGATAATTTTAGCATTTAAAAAAGAAGAATAATATTTTTCAACTGCAATAATGACTTGTTTGTGTATTTTATATTATTTTTTATGACATTGTATCATGGGCAAAATCAATATAACAAAAAATAAGGTGTCATGACTTTTAAGAAAGTCAAGACTTTCCTTTTGGAATCCAATACTTTCTTTACAAAATAGTTTTTAGTTTGTCAAAGAATCTGTTCGAGGCATTTCTTAAAAAAAGCTAGAAATTTTGGGCTAACCTTTTCTTCACATACTCATTTTCTTATATGCTTACAAAAATATCCAAAGTTACACCTTAGCATTTGAATGGCATATTTTGGTTTTTTGACCTAAATGATTAAAGGATGAAAATATTTTCATATTTATACCTCAATTATTTGATTTTAATAATTGGACCTACATGAATATAATCATTAAAATTTATGGTTTAGTGCTAAAACAATAAAGGATTATTTCAAAAAAAAAGTTTTTTAATAAAATTTTCTTATAAGTTGAATTTACAAAGTTCTTGGTAAAATATAAGGATGATGATGTATATATAATGGCTATTAAGAGTGATTAACATAGTTATATTTGTTAGGGACAATTCGTCTTAAAAAGACCAATTACAATAGCCAAACAATGAATTAAAGAACTCAATCACAAGTTATAAATAGTAGAGGTGATAACTTCTCCGTGGTGATTACAAAAATATGGAATAATAAACAGAAATCTTTAAACTACACTTGGGGGAAATAACAAGCATAATTAATATGGGCTAAACTAATATGGTGGATGAACCGTGCTTAATTAATGATTAAAAGTAATGAAGGTAAAATAATATATGCATTGAAGGTATTGTGATCACTTAAATAGTTCAAGTAAGCTAGTACTTAGTTATTAACACTTATAAATCCAAATGTCTTTGAAGTTATGGCTACCACGAAAAGGAATATTAAGCTTTTAAAATGTATAAGTTATGTTTTTCTTTGAATCCACAGTTATGCTTCTTAAATAAATCAAAATAAGTTGTTGCTATAGGAAATACATTTTTAGTTCAACCCTGTCATCAAGAATTTTAAGCCCTATAATTAGGAAGTTTAAGTCGAGCACTCAAGAAGTTCAAGCTCTACAATCAAGAATTTCCAAGCTCTTTAATAAAAAGGTTTGATCCCTATTGTCAAGAAGTTAAAATCCTATCATAAAGATGTTTTAAGCCTTATCATTAGGAAATTTCAAGCCTTGTTAATAGGAAGTTCTAAGCTCCTTACCATAAGGAAATCTAAGCCCTGTAATTAGGAATTTCAATCCTTTTCATAAGGAAATTTCAAGCATTATTATCATAAGGTTCCAACCACTATAATCAGAAAGTTCAAGCCTTGCAATCAGAAATTCTGAGCCTTATAATTAGAAAGTCCAAATCCTATCATCAGAAAATCCAAGCCCTACTATTAGGACATTTCAAGCCATATTATTATAAAGTTCCAAGATATGTAATCAAAATGTTCAAAACATATCATCAGAAAGTCTGAGCCCTACAATAAGAAGTTTTAAACTTTATCATCAGAAATTTTCAAGCCTTGTCACCATGAGGTTCCAAGCTTTATAATCAAAAGGTTCAAGCCCTATCATTAGTAATTTTAAGCCAAGCAATTAGGAAGTTCAAGTCATGTCATCAAGTATTTCAAACCTTGCATTAAAAAAATTTAAGCACTGCCATCAGGAAGTTCAACCTTGCCATCAAGAAGTACAAGTCCTGCGATGAAGAATTCTCAAGCGCTATCATTAGGAAGTTTAGGTTGAGTTTTAATCGAAGATCATCATCCAAATCGTATAGCTAGGTAAGTCAAGCTAAACTCTACAGTTAATGTAGCATTTTTATTTCACCTATTTTGAGGATAGTCATCTTTCAATAAGACTATGTTTGTTTTCTTTTCTTTAAGGATTGTCTTCTAATAAGAATATTTATTTTATTATTTGATTATGATGGTGGTCATTTTCTTTTAGGATAGTTGCCTTCTAATAAGAATATTTATTTTATTATTTGATCATGACGGTAGTCACCTCTCGATGAGACTATATTTGTTTTATTTTCTTTGAAGGTAATCATCTCCTAATAAGATTATTTATTTGATTATGAGTTTAGTAGCCTCTCAATGAGACTATGTTTGTTTAACTTGCTTTATTTATTAGATTAGTTCATTATAAAGGTAGTTGCCTCCTAATGAAACTATATTTGTTTTATTTTTAATTGAGGGTAGTCGTTTTCCAATGAGACTATTTATTTGATTATTTTATTAGAAGAGTTGTTACCTCTCGATGGGACTATATTTGTTTTATTTGCTTTTAGGATAATCCTCTTCAAATAAGATTATTTATTTAATTATGAGGGTAATATCCTCTTAATGAGACTATGTTTATTTTACTTTCTTTGAGGATCGTCTCCTCCCAATAAGACCATTTATTTTTTTATGTGATTATGAGGGTAGTTGCCTCTCGATGAGACTATATTTACTTTAATGGTAGTTGCCTTCTAATAAGACTATTTATTTGATTATGAGGATAGTCGCCTCTCGATGAGATTATGTTTACTTTATTTGCTTTGAGAGTAGTCACCTTTCAAAAAATATATTTATTTGATTATGTAGGTAGTTGTTTCTCAATGAGACTATGTTTGCTTTATTTACTTTGAGGGTAGTTGTCTCTCAATAAGACTATTAATTTGATTATTTGATTATGAAAGTAGTCGTCTCTCGATGAGATTATGTTTGTTTTATTTGCTTTGAGGGTAGTTGCCCCTTAATGAGACTATTTATTTTATTATTTTCTTTAAAGGTAGTCACCTCCCAATATGAATATTTAGTTGATTATTTGATTATGAGTATCGCCGCCTCTAGATGAGGCTATATTTATTTTGATGTGAGGGTAGTCGCCTTTTGATAAGACTATGTTTGTCTTAATTGTTATGAGGGCAGTCACCTCTCGATAAGACTATGTTTGAAGGTAGTCGCCTCTTAATTTTTATTTTCTAATTGTTTTGAGTGTAGTCGCCACTAAATGAGACCTGTTTTGGTTTCCATATTGTTTTGAAGGTGATCCCCTCTCGATTGGACTTGTTTTAATTTTTAATTGTTTTAAGGATAGTTGCCCCTCAATGAGACTTGTTTTGCTTTTTATGTTGTTTGAAGGGTAATTGCCTCTCGATGAGGCTATTTTAGTTTGAAAAATTATTTCCAAAGGTTTTAGTTGTTTATATACTAATATATTAACCTACTTTATTGTTTATATGAATAATAAAACCTACTCTCAACATTTTAGTTGTTTAGATATTCATATTGAATTATATTGTATTCTCTATCTCATATTTGATGAATTTAAATTTTAACCTGATTCATTGCATATATTTTTCTTGGGTCGATGCCCGAACAATTAATGCAATCGAACTATAAATTTGTTGACAATATACATACGTTAGTTCAAATCCAGCTCGGCTCAATAATTTACTAATCCATCATGAAATGATGTAACCCTTTTGTTCTTTTGAAATATAAATAAAAAAAGGGTAAAAAATTATACTCTACTTGTTATTATCTAATAATTAAAGGAGTTTTGATTTACTAAGTTCAAAGTTTTTAATTTTTGTCTATGTTAACTCTGTTTTATATTAATTTATATCTATGTTTGTATGAATGACATTAATAATTCAGTCAAAATAAAATTATTTTCAAGAATAAATGTTTATTATACTTAATATTTTTAATATAATTTGTATCTACCATAATTCTACCCTTTATTTAAGAATTTTTTTATTCACAAAATTGTTTGAAACATACATTTTTTTTCAATCAAATCGTAAATGTTATGCTTGTATTAATGATGAAATCTAAAATAATATTTCTTGACGAGTCTCAAGTTCTGATGAGAGGGAAGAGTACTGAGCTTGCTAAGGTTAGAAGTAAAGTGACTTAGTTCAAATTTATACAATAATAAGATAGCAACCAAGATGCAATAAGTGTAAATACTTACTAGTTCTTAATCACTAATAAATGAATTCTTTACAACTTAAGTAATATTTTTCTTCTTCTCTAAGATGTCAAGAATCACTATAAGATTTCACAGTTTTACCGATGGATATAATCCGTCAATGTAAGATTTAGACTCTGTCAGTAATTTTTTTACTGACTAAATCATCGACGAAAAGCGTTTGTCGGCATCCCTTTTGTCAGTAAAAAAAAAATATTGCCGATGGTTTTACAGATGAAAAATATGCACTAAAAAAATTCCCACTGGAAATATACCGAAGGCTTTATTCCGTCGATGATAGTGGCATATCCAGTAAATATTTTTCAACTCTTTGTAAAATGTCGACGGAATAAAGTCGTCGGTGATTGTGACATTTCCAGTAAATATTTTTCAATCTCTATAAAATACGACGGAATATATCCATCGGGGAAGACGTCAGTGATTGTGGCATTTCTAGTAAATATTTTTCAACTCTCTGTAAAATGTCAACGGATAGATTCCATATGTAAATCTGTCAGTGGGTATTTTAAATGTGTTTTCTAAAAAAAATTATTTAGAATAAAAATATAAAATTATATAAATTAATTGGAAAAAAAACCAATTATGCAAATAAAATTTTATTAAAAATAAAAAATAAAAAAATGAAGTTAAATAATATTCATTACAAATTGAATGTGTTTCCAAAAAATATTGAATTAGAATAATGACGGAGCTGGAGGAGGAGGAGGAGAAGGCTGGTTGTTCCCAAAACCATACGACCAAAAGGGGGTGCACATGTATGACCACTCCGTGATGTCAAGTTCATGACCATTTGGTGAAGTTGTTCATAATTAGCTGAGAGTTGCTCGTATTTCTCGGTGAGATGAGCCGTGTGTTATTTATAATTCGTCGGGTGTTGTTTATAATTCGTCGATAGTTGCTCATATTTTTCGATGAGATGAGTCGTGTGTTGCTGCAAGGCCATAAACTCCTTAAATTAGGTGTTCGATACTGATTGGGAGCTCCCAATAGTTGAGACACTACGAATCGCTCGCAAGTTCTTGGCCATAGTGTTGGAGAGCCCGTACACCCGATTTTTATTGGGTCCACCAGATGATTCTACCTTCATCCATAAATCCGGATCGAAATTCGGATGGGTCGAAGGATCGTCCCCATATCTCTCCTTTAACCAGCTATTATAGGTCTCCTGAAAATAAAAAAAAAATCATCATTTCAATTCAATAAAAATAATAACTTACAAAATAAAATGGTTGAACGAACATACCACAAAGTGTTGAGCATGGTTGTCAACGAACTGTTGCACCCCTTTTTGGCGGTCTTGCCTCTGCACGTGCGTCTCTACAAACAGCTCCATTGAGCTCGGCTGACGTCCAAGAGACGTAGCCTGTAAGAAAAACAATTAATGTAGTAACAACAAATTATTTAACAATATATTTCATTTAAATTAATCTTACCATCTGTTTCGCATGTGCAGCAAACAAAACGGAGTCGCCGGTATGCGCTGTCAGCGAACCATGAATTTGCCGGTTTCGATTGCCAGTACCAGACTGTGAGCGTCGTGTGAACCGCCCATACATCACATGCTCAATATATTATGGCCAAATATCTTTCGGGATGGGTAGCGGTTTGAAATCCCTCCAAACCGCCACGTCATTCCAGCCTTGGAGATCTCTATCTCTCACGTTGTTTTGCCTTTTTTGTGCTTCATACCAAAAATCACACAACCTAGTTGCCGCGTAATTTTCCCACACTCTTTTCATAACATTGTCATGCGCGTTGTCCTAGTCGAATTTGTGTTGTGTATAAGTAATTTATTTAAAATAAAAATAATAATTTATTTACAATTATATTAATAATTTATTAAAAATAAGCTGGAAATTAGAAATTAACACTAACCTCAAATTTGTCAAACCATGCATCAATATTCGATATCCATTCAGGATGTCTGGATACCTGACTCCATTGAAAAAATGAAATCTTCATCGATGATTTAAACTCCGATGATATTACTCGGGCAGCCTCAATGTTTGTGACCATGAAAATAAATTAAATTAATGAAATATTGAATAGTTGTTCATAAATTATGTTATAATTAAAAAAATAAAACCGAAACAAACTTACATTAAAAGGTTGTCCTTCCAATGTGCCTCGTACTTGTGGGTGAATTGATTTTGTTGTGAAGGCACACCGCCTCTGCGTTTATGAAACCACGCTGGAAAAGGTAGTATCGCGAGTCGCCGCAGATGCCTTTCCTTGATCGGCTCCTAAGGACATGTCATCCTCTCTGCTAGAAGAACTAGCTACGACCATATATGAGCGACGAGCTGTTGATTTTGTTCTACGCATCTACACAATTTTATACGAATAATTACATAATTAAATTTGATTATTAAAAAAAATGGGCAGCACCTCCCTTATATTGGAGACTACTCAAAGTTTTCAAACCTGTAAATATTGACAATAGCCACAACCTGAGCAATAGTCGGCATTCATTTAAGAGCAGACTTAATCTACCCTTCCAAACATCCAATTTTTTTAGTAGACTCAAATATTGACAACATCACAATCACAATTTAAGAGCAGACTCAATCTACCCTTCCAAGCATCCAATTTCACATTCATTTTTCATAATTGGCTTTAAGTATACTATAATA
>Ga0325402_1005042_pt1 | contig 12292 bp, 5 predicted proteins | sample PopdelMetagenome_22_FD_207212 | JGI IMG/M metagenome (GOLD analysis project Ga0325402, IMG submission 207212) | Populus deltoides microbial communities from Bellville, Georgia, United States - Xylem-PdKOR-R3 | ecosystem: Host-associated > Plants > Phyllosphere > Stem > Wood/Secondary xylem...
AAATCATGCATGTCCCTCGCTATATATATCCCAGCAAGTGTATTTTGCGTTTTGCCTATGTGAATGTTATGCTCACAAAAGATCTAGTGAGTGTTGTGCTTATATAGAGAAAGGGTATCAAGCACTGTTGCTTATCAGGCACCAGCTTATAAGCAAAGATGTCAGCCTTCTTTCTTAGCACGGCATGTACGTAGAGTCCACTGCTAGAGACTTTGATTGAGGAAGGGGTTGCTAGTTGATACCCAAGGCAAGGTGGGACTGTTCTAAGATTCTCTTTCCAACAATATTGACTCAGCTCTAGCTTGTAAATTAAGTTTTACATGCATAGATGTGTGTGTGTGTGTGTGTTCTCTTTGCTTGAGTTTTAATTTTGGTATCTGCACAATAAAATTTATCAAACTTCTCTAAATATATAATATCAATAGAAAGAACTTAAAATCACAAAAATTTAATCTCGAATGATTTATAATTAATTTGGTTTAAAGATGTCGCTTAAAAAAAGCAAAATGTAGATAACAACTGTGAGCCTACACATCTGCCTGCAAAACCTGCTGTAGCATTTTAATTAACTGTAGATAAAGTATAAATGAATTAAAACGACATCTGATATCCATGTTATAGCTGTTGTAGTAAATAGATCGGATATTATATTGATAGATTATTGAATATCATCCAGACACATCTTCTTGGGGAGATTTTGGCTCTACAGGAAGGTAGAATAGCATATAGCATAATTGCTCACTAACCCGACCTACATCATATAAACTACCAGCAACAGATGCAATGCAATAGCCTGAACAATTGATTGCCTTTTATTTTATTTTTAGTCTCATCTGTGTTTCAACGACAGATGTTTGCATTTTTCAGTCTAACTCTATATAGATATGTGTGGAATGCTCCATACATCTAATGCTTTGGCCTTACAAGAAGCAAATTTATTATTCAGCCGCAAGAACTTTCTTCAACTCCTTTTTGTTTACCTAAATTGACAAGAAAAGGTGGTAATCAGATGCGCGAAAAAACTCACTTGTGTGGGGAAACATATGGGCAAAATGTCTAGGAACAGTATGAAAGAAATGCACCTTTCCCATAGCATTACGAGGCAGTGACTCCCACAGAAACAATCGAGTAGGTAGCTGGAAAAATGCAAGAGAAAATGTTAGTTATGAGTTGGGAAAGGTCAATTATTGTTTTCAGAATTTGATGAATTATACAAAGAGCTAGATGGATATATGAACTCATCAAGAACAAGTTCTTCTTGATGCTCGACCATGAGAGAGCAACAACAGTAAAACTAAGATAACTGGAAACCTGAAAAGAATACTGATATTGAACGACCTGGATTTCAAGAGGAAAAAGAAGAAAAAAGATTGTTTGGAAAATCTAAAGCTTTAATAGAAAGGATAAAAGAGCACTGGCTGTGTTTGTCCAGCATATGCTGAGAACAGCATTGAAGCTTACAGCTTTTGACATATCAGAATAGGTTAATGAAGCTCTTCTAAACTAAGCTTCTGGTCAGGCTTCGTGTCATGGAAGATAATAAGGACTTGGCGGTGACTTCTAGCGAGCCCAATGATGCATAAATAAGCTCTCTTAAGCTTTATTGAGATTCCAAATGCAGCCTTACTGACCACCAGTTAAATAATTCAACAAGCTTGAAAACTAGTGAGATTTCAGTTTTTCATCATTCCAAATAAAGACCCACATATTGCGGCCATGACCAAAGAGAGAATTTCTCCAACAAATTGAAACTCCAAATATTTCCTTGGAAATGTGAGAAATGAAAGATGTCTGTTGCAATACCTTGTATGGTGCAAGTTTGTCTTTAGCCCACTCGCATAGTTCTTCCAAGCTTATAGCAGGCTTTGATGACTCCTCTTGTTTTCTCTTTGCCGCTTCCTCTGGCACAATTATAGCACACACAGCATCTCCATAGGTTTTGTCAGGCAAACCCAAAACGCAACATTCTGCAACAACTGGGTGCTGTATAACATAAGGAGTTTGTGGTTACAAAATTTCCCCATTCTTAGAACATATTGTGTATTTCTTCTCTATGAATAAAACAATTGAGAGACAGAATGATCTACAGTAGTCTGTTTACAACCAAAGAATCAAAATGGAGGATGAAAACTAATTACCTCCAAAAGTGCCGATTCAATTTCTAATGCAGATAATTTGTATCCCCCAACTTTCATGATATCTGCACTTGTACCTGTATGAAACATTAAAGCCTTATGAGCTTCACTTGAAAGGACAGGAGCAGCAGAAGTTTTCTTATATTCTAAGCCATTGTGGTGCAAACTCGTTTTTCAATGTTTATGGCACAATCAACAAAATAGCAGCTTCCTCAATGACATCAGGGAGTAACTAACAAAACAAATGATATATAGACAAATATTGCTAAGAACACTCTCTCCAATTTGACAATCCCTCCCAAAACCATCGCTAGTGGAGACAGTAATGCTAAAGTTTATATTAGCAAGAGGGAAGAAAGAACTGTTGCACACACTCTTAAAATTGCATGCTACTGTTCTAATACATGTTTGAGGGCAGCACATGACCTTTCAAAACCATTAACAGGCAGATCATTGTCTTAGAGTTGTCTAGAAGCAAATATTGATTAGTAAACGAAGGGTATGTGGAGAAGATGAAGCTCTAGAAAAGAACTACATGAAATTCAACAGCAGAAGCTGGCATCTTCGCTATAGAACTATAACATATATCCACACATGTATGTGGGAAGGGGCACTATAACTTTGTTAATATAATAATTTGGAGATATAATTAGTAATATATCTGGTATTAGTGGATTGCCGACATAGAAATCAACTGTTAGTTAATCATAAATTTTATGGCCATTTTCAATGGATTGAAGGACAACTTAGAATGATAAGAAAGAAATGGAACTGAACCCTGTAATTTATCTACAGCTGAAAAGCATATCCAAATTGGCTGAGGACAAAAGAAAGAAAATTGAAGACCAGCCATTCTAATTAGATAGGAACCAAGCACCAGTACCAAATAATGACCATGTTAGGCATTGCATATTGTAAGAACAGTCAAACTGTGCCATGTAAAATATGCAGCATTAAAAAGGGGTAAAAGTGTTCATCTGTGCAAATAAAGGAAAAAGAAGAGGAAAAGGAAAACATTGGTAAGCGTCAATGTATATAGGAATTTAAATCTCCTTACGTCCCAAAATGACGTAGTAACCATCTTCATCTATTTTACCAGCATCCCCAGTCCTGAAGAAGCCATCATCAGTAAATGAATCCTCAGTTACCTGCAGGATAATCACAAATTAGCAAAGTAGTTGGTTAAAATCTAATTACAACTCCATTGCTCTAAATGTTCAATTTTTATCAATCATTAAATGGACCATAGACACTAATATAGCATAAAACTCCAATAATCATTATATGCACTATAAAGTAATACCATAAGAAAAAGTTAAAAAAAAAAATGAGTGATTCTTGTAAAAGATATTCCTGCCCAAAACATTCAAAGAAATGAAAAGAAATGGAATTGAACATGAAGAGCATAATCTAGTTATCTAAGCCAGTTTATAAGCAGTCAAATGATGTAAATCAGCATCATATATTGAACGAAAGCAGGACTAATTATATGGCTTGCATCTGTGAAATTAGGATCACATTTATACAGACAAAATATTTAGTGCCACATCTACAATCATGGAAACAGCAAGAACAGTACATAAATTCATTTATGAGTGTTGAACATTTCTATGATATGGTTGAACTCTGAAATGAAGTTAATGAAACTCTAAGATTCAGGAAACAATGTGAGCTTGACTTGGTCAAGGCTTCTGCAGAATGACTAAATGAAGCTTGGACAGTTGAATTCTTAAATGCCATACAAAATCTCTACATCTGCAAGGAGACAAGTAATTCAACATGAAATAATTTCTATCAGCTATGTTTTTTCAATTCCACATTCAGAGAAGATACAACATCTTTCTTGATTAGAAAGGTAGAGAAATAAGTATACGGAACTTCACATTGCAGACATCTTTGAAAATATAAAACAGGTTTAGCTATAATAATAGCATAACTCGTCCATATTGTCCTGAATAGAAAAATATGTTGAAAAAAGAAAATGAAATTGGGGATAGCCACTAAGGGAAGAATAATATGAAAAGAAGACAGGCAGCACCTGAGGAAGTTTCCAATATTCCTTAAACATGGAAGGACTTCTGATGCAGAGCTCACCCACGCCTGTTGTATCATTTTCATTCTGATCTTCTGCAATTTTGACCTAACAAAAGTACAAAAGAAGATGTTGCTGAGGAAAAGGACTGTGAAGGATATGAAAAAAAAACCATTTCTTAGCATACAAACCTGCACCCCAGGAAATGGTTTACCCACAGTCCCCGCCTTCCGCACACCTCTTAAGGGATTTGATATTGCCATGACAAACTAAGACAACAAAACCACTACCACAAATGAGAATATTGTAAAACTAATATGCTGTGCACTTTGTAATAATAAACAGACCACTTACCTCAGTCATGCCATATCTTTCCAAAAGGCGATGACCAGTGATGGCTTCCCATTCTTGCATGACAGGAAGCGGGAGAGCAGAGGAGCCAGACATCTGGAAAAATGGCATTAAGGATTTTATCTTGTGATCATAGTTTTGTTTGATAAACAAAAACTAATGGGATTGGCAGGAACAGTTGTACATTTAGAGAATCTAACAATCTAAAATGCTATAAGTAGAACAAGTATGCTATAAGTAGAACAAGTAGTCAGGTAAATTCCAGTCAAGATCAATTTCTACTCTCCAGCAACTAGTTCTTATGCATTTTAAATGAAAATAAGAAACACAAGATTTTCCAGGGTACTTACCATCAGCCGCAACTGTCTTGCAGCAGAGGCAGAAGCTGCCTGTTGATCTGAGTCCATTGCTCCATAACCTTGAATCAGTCGAGAGTATATTGTTGGAACCTATATGTTACAAATTCACAAGTCTGTAATAAAACCTTACACTGGAATTTCATGTGTACAATTGTAGTAATCCTAAATTGCATACATAAATACATACATACCCAGTAGGAGAAAATCAACTGCACTATTTGAGGAATTGTCCATATGTAAAATCATAATTCTTGATACGGGTCTGGCTAATTTTATAAAGTTTTTCTTTTCCTTTTTTTTTTTATTGGAATAGGGGCCTATGCCCGGGAGAAAGGAAAAAAACTATTTAAGTTTCATGCCATCTTTGCATGCTTAATGCGAACAGGAAACTTACCCCAGTGAACACCGTTATAGCATCATCAGCCTTACTCCCATTAGGAGGATAAGATTCACGCCATCTTTGCCAGATTCCCCTCACACTAAATTTTGGCATAAACTCAACCTTTAACAACATGATTAGATATATTACAACAAAACCAATATTACCACATGTACTATAATGGTTCAAAAGCAATATGTATGTGCATTGTACAGGAACAAAAAAATAAAATAAAAAATTACCGTGGAGCCTGCATAGATAGGGGCAAATAGAGAATTGAAAAATCCATGAACATGTAAATTATAAGTTAAGGATCAACTTCATGTAAAATATTCATATCAACTATAGAAGAAAATAATAGCATTAGCAAGAAGCAATGCTCAAACCATATCAATTGGAAAGCGAAATAGCAAACAAGATAACTGCAATTTGATGGATATGATGTAGCGGTAAACAATTGAGAAATTGATCAGTGGATGAGTATTCCCAAGCTTCTGCCAAAGTTTGAACCTGCAATTGAGCCAAAATTGCACAAAGTCAGCACCAAAATCAAACATTAAATAAGAGCTAAACTGAACTTAAGAAGGAAAATAGTATGCAATTTACATGCCTTATCATCATTATGACGTATCAGCTCTCACACATACTAATCCTCGAAGTACGCATCACATAATACTACAACTTTTTGGTAAGCAATAACAATCAATCTCTAGAATGTCTGTTCATAATCCATCTTAAGAGATTCACAAGACATCAAGTATTCTTCTAGGGCTCAACATTGACAACTGACATCATTAACTTGTAATTTGCACATACACCATATCTATGATATGAGAACATGATGTGGGGCTGCAAAATTGAATTTATAGGACTACATATTTTAGAAACACATATAGAGTTTAACTTCAGTATTTTAGCTTTCTTATGGAATTAGGACTATCTATAAGGTTTTCCTACTATTATTGGGATTTCTTATTTTTATTTTGTTTGGTGTCTATAAATATGCACACTAACTGGACATTCACTTTTAACATTAAATATTGATAATCAAGATAAATTGAGTTTTCTCTCAGTGAATTGGTTCTCTTGATTTGTGTTATTGTTGGTGGTTCTACACCGGTCTACTTCACAATCATAAAAGAGAAGCGATATCTGATAATGTTCAAGATCAGGGGTACTATTTCAGGATAGGATGCCCAAAATCAAGAGGCATGGAACATGTACATGCCTGTGCAGTGATGCTTTTGTGTGTGTGAACTGCGCCTTTAGGTTTCCCTGTAGTTCCACTTGTGTAGATAATTAATGCTGGATCGTCACCTATATCAATGAAGAGCACAGAGTTCATTGGAAAAATAAGTTGGCAACTACATGCAATGCTACTTCTAAAGCAAAACAGTGAACCATCCAATCTTAATTGCGTTCTCAAAATTTCTCAAGAAAAGAAGAAGAATAATAACCTTTTTCTAAAGCTATTTCTTCGACTTGTGAATGATCATGTACACTTTCATGTGAAGAAATTCTGTGAACAGACGGAATGAGAGAGAATTGAGCAGCACATTTAGCAGCAACATTTTGCATCAACTCCTGATGATCTTCAGTGCTAAGTACCATAGATATCTCCTTTAAACCAAATATAAATAAGAGATCCATGAGAATTGGTGCACAGAAAAATAAAGATGTTATTGAACATCATGCAGGAGAGCATGAAGCAAAAACTATTTCAGCACACTGTTTTCTACCAGCAAATATCACCAATTCCACTGCTGTTGTACGACATTATGGAACTTACAGAGAAAAACCCATTCATGACCGAAGTCATGACATCTTTTTAAGGGGAAGAAATCATAAGGATGAACTGTATAAAAACTGTACCAATGTATTGTTTGAAGGATAAGCACACAATAAGATTTTGAACAGAAGTAACACATAGGGATCTGGATACAGATTCAATGTAATTCATAACGAAAATTCTGATGTGTCAAACGGTCATCTAAAAGTTGAAATATCAAAATGAAGTCCAAAGGGAGCTGGATACAGATTTAATGTAATTCACAACGAAAATTCTGATTTTTCAAATGGACATCTAAAGTTGAAATATCAAAATCAAGTCCAACTTAGAAAAAACACTGCTGATCTTAAGAAAATAAAGTAACTTCACAAAAATGAGAAGAGAAATTTAAATATAGAATTCAATTCAGGGGCATACAGCATCATTCATCACATGTAAGAGCTCAGTCTCTGGGTAGCTGAGTGCTAGTGGAACTGCAACACCTCCACTAAACCAAGTTGCTAGTATCCCAGCAACAAACTCTGCTGAAGGTTTAGCCACGATTCCGATTCGAGCTCCACCAAGATGTTTACATCCTCCTACACCATCAGCCTACAGAACAGATTTTCATGTTTCAGGTCTCCGATGTCTGAATATACAATACACAACTTTAACCAAGTGACGGAGATAGAAAGATGCATGCAGCAGGAGTACCAGCATTATAAACTTTCAATATCACTACACACAGCCTCATAGCCAAAGTTGTTGCACGAATTTAAGAAAAACATTTCGTTCATTGATCCCATTTCAGAAAGCCTCAAATTCAAACCATAGAGCACAAACTCACAGAATAAGCTGTTTCCTGTACAAAGTTTTTTTGTTTTTTCAAAAAAAGGTAAATCGAAAGGTTAATTAATATCTACTCACGGTTTCTAAGCCACTGTTACATAACAGGTCGGATATCTCCCACGCAGATGAGATGAGTTGTTTGTAACTGTAACTTTTATGTTCAGCTCTGATAGCAATGCTATCAGCAGCTGCAGTCCCTTGCCTATAAACTTTCTTGACGACCTCCATAAGCGTACCGGGATGCGACGCTGCAAAACAAACAGCAACGAAAACGTTATCTTAATTTGAACTTCATCCACCACAAAATTCAAAATTCATTTCAGTATCATGTAATCACATGCAGGATTCTTGAGAGAACATAATTGACGGGGACAATTGATATCCATCAAAGCATTGATCACACCAGTCATCCAATAAAACAAACTAAACAGTATCATGAGCTAGGAGTTTCATCAAACGAAAAGCGGGCAAAAACAAAATACAAAGAGATACGTACACGGGAAAGAACGAGAAGAAGAAGAGAAGCAAAAGGTGCGATGTGGGAGGGGAGAGAGAGACAAGGGGGAGAGAGGGTCGCGACATAGACGATGAGTAGAGTAATAAAGAGAGGAAGGGTAGTTGATGATTTTCAAATATTTGGACAGAGCCATAAATGAGACGGCGTATATTTAGGTGATGGAGTGGTTAAAATTAATTTGATTGTGTCTGAAAACTACTCTACAGTTATGTTGTTGTAATAAGCTTTGGTTGTGTAATGTTTTTTGTGGCTTTCGTTTTGAAGGAAGTAAAATCCTAGGTGTTTTTTTTAAGGCCGCACGGGTTCAGGTCGGTGGTTGGCGGTGTTCTTGATGCGCTGCCATTACAGTCAGGATTCATCATTTTAATTCAGTTCTATCGTTTAAGAGTATTTTTGAATCAATTCATGTTAAAATTAATTTTAAAATTTCTCCAACATGTCTATATAAAATTAAATATCATAAAATTTTTAAAATTAATATATAAGATTAAAATTTATAAAATTAATTGAAATACTTATTAAATTTCATTTATTTTTATTTTTTTCCTGCAAATAAATTATGACAAATGTGATAAAAGACAGGGTGAGATGCATTGTATCCCCTCACATTTTTCAAGTCACCATTGTAATGCGGTGACTTTTTAGTTCTTCACGTTAAAAATTGTTTGTCTTTTCATACAGTCTATTAGATATTATAAATTTGTTTAATGATATTTAGTTGATTTAATATATTTATAAGAAATAAAATAATCAAAATACTTTCAAATGTAAAAGAAAAGGGGTTTTAGGTAGAGACATTTTGATATTTATATTTTTTTTAATACACCGTATAGTTACACATGCATATTTAATTCGTTAGAGCTAGAGATATTATGCACTTTAGATGGCATCTACGGCTTCAAGTGCAAAAATAAACTTACATCATCTCATGTTATTCCTTTTTTTTTTTTTTATTTGAAGTGGCGTGTGTTGTTCAAATCATAGTTATTAAACCCAGTTCGATGATTGATCCGGTCAAGAAGCTGGGTCCCGAGTTTCATGAGCCAGCCCGGGTTAACTCGAGTTAACCAGGATCAACCCGGAAAAAATTAAAAAAATATATATTTAAAATTTTAATATTTCATATGAAAAAAAAATCATGTGAATATAGGTTATACATATTGTAAATAATAAATTTTAAAATAATATTTTAAAAAGTTTTTTATCCCACATTGAAATAATATAATTTTTTTCTTGTGAATATAGAATTTATATACTAAAAGGCTTCAAATCTTAATTGAAAAGATATTATTTTATCCTTTTAAGTTGAAGTATTTAAACCAAAAGGTTTTTTATCCCACATTGAAAAAACATAATTTTTTTCTTGTGAACATAGAATATATATACGAAATGACTTCAAATCTCACATTGAAAAAATAATTTTTTCTTGAGAATATAAAATATATATACTAAAAGGCTTCAAATCTCACATTGAAAAGATATTATGTTATCCTTTTAAGTTGAAGTATTTAAATCAAAAAGTTTTTTATCCCACATTGAAAAACATAACTTTTTTTCTTATGAACATACAATATATATACGAAAGAGCTTCAAATTTCACATTGAAAAAATATTTTTTTCATGGGAAATAGAGTATATATACTAAAGGGTTTCAAATCCTACATTAAAAAAATAAAATATTTTTTTAATATTTATTTAGTGAACTTTAAAAGGTGTTAATAACCAACTAAAAAATATATGAAAAAAAAGGTATAGAAGAAAAACCACATTTGAAAAAAAACAAACACCAGGTCTCGCCCGAGTTTGGCTGAGTCGTTGCACCAGCCGGTCTTTTAACAAACCCGAATCGGTCCAACCATCAGGTCAACCCGCCGAGCCGATCCGGGTTTAATAACTATGGTTCAAATATCGCTGGTTTATTGCTGATATCTTTTTTCTTCTTTTTTTCCCCCTTCATTTCTATCTCCTAACTTAATAAATACAATTCAGTCCTCATTATTATCGTGTTTCAAATTCAATCCTTTTTTATATTTTTAGCACCTCAACCTTAATATTAAATAGGCACGTGGCAGCTAGCTATATAGCTATTACTAACAAAAATTTTTTTTTCGCTAACAAAATAATTACACACGTAACTTAACTGGTACCAAATATATATATATTAAAGTTTTGAGATTTAGCAGAGCCATGGGAACCCGACCGTTTGATTCACATGTGTTGAATGTGACATTTATAGGTTACAAATAAAGTACCAGTACAATGTGAACCGAAGAAATCGAATAATAAGGCATCAGCTGGCATGCCATGGTGAGTATGACAGAAAATTGTACACACAATCAAGCTTCCTTCGAATATATATATATATATATATATATATATATATATATATATATATATATATATATATATATATATATATATTTATTTGTATTTAAGTTAAGACTATGCATTCATAATATACAGATTATTCAGAATTCTAGACTCCTTTCTCTATTTGATCTCAATTAATTTAACATGGTACCAGAGCTGGTTTTATGAAACGAGGCTTAATCCCAAGTACAAATTCGCGGATCCAACTTGGTTTTAATTTAACAAATTTTTTGGAGTGAGATTTTGTCTTCTGCTTCTGCAAAATTTGGTATTTTGTCGGTTTCTGCAATTATTTTGGTATTTCGTCTACCTTTCAGCTTTTGCAATTTGGTATTTGTGTTCAGTTTCTGCAAATTGGTTTTGTGTTTTGGAGTAATCGTATAATTTTGAGAAGATATTTGTTTAGTTTCTGCAATCTCTGTTCAGTTTCTGCAATTTGGTATTTTGTTTTCTGCTGCTTTTGCATTTTGGTTCTCTGTGATTGTTAATTATGGCAGCTGAAAGAAATGATTCGCTTCAGTCTGTGAGTGTGAGGTTGGATGGGAAGAACTATTCGTATTGGACCTATGTAATGCGAAATTTTCTTAAGGGTAAGAAAATGTGGGGGTATGTTAGTAGAACTTATATAATACCTAAGAATATTGAGGAGGGGGATGCTGTTTTGATAGATATATGGGAAGCAAATAATGCAAAGATCATTACTTGGATCAACAATTCTGTTGAGCATTCGATAGGTACGTAGTTGGCGAAGTATGAGACAGCAAAAGAGGTTTGGGATCATCTGCAAAGGTTATTCACGTAATCAAATTTTACAAAATAGTATCAATTAGAGAATGACATACGAGCTCTTCATCAGAAGAATATGAGTATTCAAGAGTTTTATTCTGCCATGACAGATCTTTGGATCAATTGGCTCTTACAGAATCAGCAGAATTAAAGGCATGTGGTGCCTATATTGAGCGTAGAGAGCAGCAACGATTGGTACAGTTTTTAACAGCACTTCGCAGTGACTTCGAAGGACTTAGAGGTTCAATTCTGCATCGTACTCCACTGCCTTCTGTTGACTCTGTTGTCAGTGAGTTATTGGCTGAAGAAATACGTCTTCAGTCTTATTCTGAAAAGGGAATTCTTTCTGCTTCAAATCCTTCTGTACTAGCAGTACCTTCTAAGCCATTCTCTAATCATCAGAATAAGCCTTACACAAGGGTTGGCTTTGATGAGTGCAGTTTCTGTAAGCAGAAAGGTCATTGGAAGGCTCAGTGTCCTAAGTTGAGACAGCAGAATCAAGCTTGGAAGTCTGGCAGTCAGTCACAATCTAATGCTCATCGACCACCTCAGGGTTATAAACCACCACACCACAATATTGCAGCAGTAGCTTCCTCAGGCTCTATTACCGATCCTAATACTTTGGCTGAGCAATTTCAGAAGTTTCTCTCCTTGCAGCCACAAGCAATGTCCGCTTCTTCCATAGGTCAGTTGTCTCATAGTTCCTCAGGTATGTCACACTCTAAATGGGTCTTGGATTCTGGTGC
>Ga0325402_1005043_pt1 | contig 12292 bp, 8 predicted proteins | sample PopdelMetagenome_22_FD_207212 | JGI IMG/M metagenome (GOLD analysis project Ga0325402, IMG submission 207212) | Populus deltoides microbial communities from Bellville, Georgia, United States - Xylem-PdKOR-R3 | ecosystem: Host-associated > Plants > Phyllosphere > Stem > Wood/Secondary xylem...
ATTGTAATTCTATTAGGTTTTGAAAATGGTGGTGTGTTTTGCAATGTTTTGAGTTGTAATTATATAATTGCTATGTGGTTTATTATAAATTCTATTGGGAACGAGAGGGCCGGATGCAATAATTACGTGGTTAGTGATTTTATATATATATATATAAAGAAAAATAGATTTCTTTCCAGAACAAAGGGTATGTTCAAGAACCAGTCCTGAACTTTTAGGACGGCTCCTACAAGGAAAAAGATATTGTTTTATTAATTAATTGATGAATCCACAAAAGTAGATATCGTGGATAATATTTTTATTTTTATAATATTCCAGCCTCTTTTAAAAAGACACATTTTGAGGTTTTTTACTATTAAAAGAATAATGGATAAGTTATAATAATTTCCTTGAAGTGACATGATAAAAACACCAAGATATTCCCTTTTATACAAAAAAAATAATAATAAAAAAGCCCTTGTCAAGTATTAAAAAGAAACATAATTTAAAAATTCAAAACAAATTGAAAAATAAATTTTATCCGGTCCCTTTCTACATATATTCTTTCTCTAGTTTCTGCCTTTTTTTTTTAATTCAACTATCATTTTTATATACATAATAATCAAGGGTATTTTGAAGAAAAAAAGTTTCATTTTTTTTAACATGAAAGGGCTTTTATCAAAGTATTGGAATATATTAAAAAACCTAGGAAATTTCATCGCACTTCAAGAAAATAATCATAGCCTAACCAAGATCAAACGTGAAACAAGGAATTAAAGAGTCTAAAAAGTTGTTTATATGTTAACAATATATAGGTTGTGAGTTTTTCACCATAACACGAGACATATATTATTGTGAATTACTATATTAAAATTACTACTCTATCATTTAGGTTTTTTTAAAAAGAATTTGTGGAGTTGTGTCATTTTAATATTTTTTTAATGATTTATTGGTCACTGTTAGATAATCTATTTGTCATTAAAAAGAAAAACAGATAAATTACTTATTCATCCAATGTCATAAAAATTAGAACTTTAAGTGTTATCGTGTTTCTTTTTTATTGGCGTGCATGTGGTGATAAATGATAAGTAGTTTGTCGCTGATAATTATTTTCCCCTTTCTTCTCTCTCTCTCTTCTAGAAAAGTATAAGTCTTTTTTATATATATATATTTCTACTTCAATCCTTGTGTTTTTTTATTTTTCCCCTTTTCTACAAATTTAAAGTGATTTGTAAGTTTGTCAGGATAATCTAAATTGCTTTAATTTACAGGTTTAGTAGGATGATTTTTTTAAAAAAAATTAAGTGAACTTTACTCCTATTTTTTCTATCATATTTTTTTTATTCTATAGTTAAAAAAAATTAGTTTAAGAGAAAAGTTATATTATTAAATTTTATAAAATCCATGGACCTGTTCACATGTTTGATTGTTTGATTTGGTTAATGGGGCTGACGAGTTTATTTTATTTTTATTTCATCATTAGATGTTGGATTAATTGAGAATTTAGATTTATATTTGGTTTTGTTTCTCTTTTTATAATGTTATCATGGTCTAAAAAAATATTTTAGTATTAGATTGGTGTTTGATTTTATGATTGTTTATTTTGTTGTCATATGGTTAAATAAAAAATAGTTTAGAAAAAAAACATATTATAATCCTAGTGGAGTCCATAACTCGATTCACAAGTTTAACATGATAGCTCGAGTTACCTGATTCACTGGTTTGACAAGTTTAGCCATCAATCAAATATGTTTTTTTTTTATTTTTTTTCAATTACGTCTTTTGATATTAGATTGGTTGGCCAATATACTACATGATTTATTTTTGTTTGTTCTCTACTATTTTTATTTGTTCTCTATAAGGTTATTACTATCTAAAATGAATGTTTATTTTTAGGTTGTTGCTTAATTTTTATAAGCATATATTTTTATTATATAATCAAGTAAATTTTTTTATAAAAAATGCTATGAAACCAAATAGAGTTTATAATCCAGGTTATTAGGGGATTGTTATCGATCCAATATGTTATTGTCTCAATATATTCTTTAAAAAATTATCATCTTAATTTTTTTAAAAGTTATTAAGTTTTTTAAAATTGACTTGCTTATACAAATTTAATAATAGTTAACAAAATTTCTACAGTATTAATATTTATATATATATATTTTTAAAATTAATCCAAATGTGTTTATATATATTTTGGGTGGGAATTTTTCATTTAATTTTGCGTACCTACAGAGAAAACCAGATTCTAAAGAGACATGATGATCATGCCAAGAAAAATTGACTGTGTGTGTTGTGGACCTGTATTGAGATTTGAGAGTGCCTGGCGCACTACCAGACATAAGGGTCCCACAGTCATCACTCCCTCCACCACCTTCCTTCCTCCCCTAGCTAGCTACAACTTACCTTCCCTTGCTTTCCCTCTTCATTCCTGGACCACAAGCAATCCTAGTATTTTTCTCCTCTCCTATACCGGAACGCATTCTCTCCCTCTCTGGTTTCTTAGTTCTAAAACAAAAAAAAACTTATTTAACCACGAGCACAAAGAGTGTATCTTTATGATGGCAGGTGGGCTTGGTTCACTCGGTGGTGGCGGTGGCTCTTCCGGGGCCTCCACAAATGACTCCACAATGTCAAAAGTGGAGGTGGTGGAGGCTGAGGCAAGTTCATATCCAGTGGAAGCTGAGCTGGAGCTGGGGCTGAGTCTTGGTAGTGGTGGTCGTGGTGGTGGTGGAGGGAAGGGTAAGGCAAATGCACGGGGTGAGCGTGGCAGAATCTTGACTGCCAAGGACTTTCCTTCGGTGGTCTCCCAGCCTCAAAGGCCTAACAACAACACGTCTATATCTTCTGCTTGCGTTGTTGGTGCTGTTTCTGGGACTAAGAGAGCTGCTGACTCGGTCTCCCATGAGGGTGGATCCCCTACTGCTGGAAGGTGGCGACCCCATTCTTTATTTTTTGTTAATATTCTTCAAATTTCTTTCATCTGCTTTGTTCGGTTACTAGAAACAGTTAGAAATTTGAATATTTTGCTACAATTTTCTTTCCTGGTGATTATATGTAGTCGTTATGTCTGCAAGTACCTTTTGTTTCCTGGCCGAAGGGGGTTCTGGATTCCTTTATTAACTAAGCATGATTAGCAATCTTTTTTTTTTACCACCTTATCATAGAACTAGACATATGTGCATAAAGTTTCAAGTCTTCCTTATCTTTTCTCCGTTGCTTGCTTCTATATCTTGTTAAGCAAGTTGTTCTATAAACGGTTTGATTCTTCATTTTGCAGTATTAAAGCTTGATGTTTTGTATTATCCCTTGTTTTCCCCTGTATCCGTTTGTTTGTTGATCAATGATAATTTCTTGAACATTTATTTGCCAACGTTTCCTTAATTTATCTATGTTTAGGGACATGAAAGAAAAATTTGAAATTTGTTTCTGTTAGTATATCTTGCCTTCTTATAGGGAAGTGATTTATCTGTGCGAACTTTATCTTTTCTCATCTTGATTCATTAATTTCTCCTTTGATGGTTTGATTTTCTGATTATATCAACTTGCTTTCTGGGAGCAGTCAGGTTGTGGGGTGGCCTCCTATAAGGGCTTATCGGATGAATAGCTTGGTGAACCAAGCAAAGGCTGCAAGAGCTGAAGAAGATAAGGGAATTGGTGAGAAGGATATATCTAAGGATAATTTGAAGAAGAAAATCTGTAATGGTAACAAGACCAGTGCTCCTAGTAATGAAAAGGGGCATCTTGGATTTGTCAAGGTGAATATGGATGGGATTCCAATTGGAAGGAAGGTAGATTTGAATGCTCATGCTTGCTATGAGACATTAGCCCAAGCATTGGAGGAAATGTTTTTCAGGTCCGCCACAACTATCAATTCCATTGGTGAGTCCGCGGCCTTTCTTTCTCTATTTTAATTTCAAAATCTGACAGAATCTTGGATTTGATCTTTTATTTCCCACCATAGATTTCTTTCCTTAAATTGCAATGCAAATTATATGAATATTACAGATTCCCTTCCTGATAAAGTCTTTGTGATGAACTTGGTATAATTTCCATTGCAAATGACAATCAGTACAGAATGTTACTAGTTGGATTGCTTCAAAAACAAAAGAAAACTGGTTTGGTTACTTATGTTTCAGTATATCTTACTGTGCTATTTTGATATATCCTTATGCTAACTTGCTGCTTGTGTATAAAATATCAGGCGGCGAGAAGCGGCAAGTAACGAAGCCCTCCAAGTTATTGGATGGATTGTCCGAGTTCGTACTCACTTATGAAGATAAAGAGGGAGATTGGATGCTTGTGGGAGATGTTCCGTGGGGGTATGCAACTTCCATTAAAAATAAAATCACATTACTAAGTAGGAGAGATGAGAGGAGCAGGTGATGGGGTGGGTGAACAGGCAGGTGTGCATGTGTCAATGTTTCTTGGCGACCTTGTCAATTGAGACAATCAGTGAGGAGCAGAAAATAAGCTATCTGCTTGGATGGCTTACTAATCCTGCCTCACACAACATGCTAAGCTTAGTGATGTGCACTATTCCTGTGTCCATAACATTATCTGTAACATATCGTTTTCACACTGATGGACCCAAATTCCATCTGCTGTATATTGTATTTGGTCTCATCAGTTCTCAGTTGTTTAACCAGGTTGACGGAGAGAATGTTGAGCTCTTGAGCAACCTCCATTACCCTTTCCTGCTAATTAGGGAAACATTGCATAGTTCAAGCACTAAATTTCTAATTCTCATGGTTTCCTTTTCATTGTTTTTTCAGGATGTTCCTCAACTCAGTAAAAAGGCTTAGGATCATGAGGACCTCGGAGGCCAATGGACTTGGTATGCAAAATTTTCAATCAACTGTACTGTGTCCGCTTGCTAGTTTTCTCACTTATTTTTGCTTCTCTTAACACTCTAAAACTTCTTAATTAATTGCAGCTCCAAGATTCCAGGATAGGAATGAGAAACAAAGAATAAAGCCTGTTTAGTCACATCTGCCACAGCATTTTGAACTCCAGCAATACGGAGACACTCACTGCTTAAAAACAAAAGACAAAGTAGAGAAGTTGATGAATCAGAATATTTGGCAAAGATTGTTCCTTCTTTTTACTGCTTTTCCATGTTTTTGTCGAACCAGTATCTGGTTCTAGCTTGTTTTTGTAGGCGATATTCAGTTTAGCTTCTTTTCTTTTCATCTTATAAGGTGCTGCTGCCATACTGGCATCGAACGCTTGACTGCTTCTCATACTGTAAATATGGGAGTACTTGATATCTAGAGTGGAGTTCTCTGCAATCTAGTGGACTCAGTTTAGTGTTGTGTGGTTTGAAGCTTGAAATTTTTCATGGTATCGGTTGGCCGTGTCTTTAAAATATTTATACTTTAATCCATTGATTGTATGCCTGCGGCTTGGCATAATTGCATTGATTGATTCTATCTTCTCGTCACTAAAACGTTACTCTTGAAGTTGTTCTAACCTTCTTATTATGGTGCAACTATGGTACTTAATGGTTAAACCTTCGACACCATTAAATATCGAAAACGCAATTCTGATAGTTCAAAGGCCGGCCATCAAATGAAATTCCCTTCTCATGGGTTTTCCGATTACGTAACAGATTATATCTCTGATTTGTCATCTTCTTTCAAGCAACGCTCCAGATATGTGATGTCTGCCACAACTAGTTTTGGCTTGCCACAACAATCCAGATGCACTAAACTATGGCATATGGTGTACCGATGAGTTGTTCATCTTGCAGTTGCACCTGGAGATTCTATCCTGATGGGCTGATCATTAAATCTTACCTTGTACAAACTGTATCAGTTTTGGCAGAAATTAAGAGGGTGGCTAAGAGTAAGTGGTTGGAATTGTGTATCAATATGGAAAGTTGACAAGAGAGGACAATGGTCAAAGAAAGATGATATTTTTTACTTGATCAGTGAGGTGAATTTTACCTGGTAATAAAATACATGATGCAAATTTAGTCTTTTCCTTTGGCAAGTCTGACTTTCATGTAAACAATACAATGCTGCAACTGGTGCTTCACCAGAAGATGACCGAAGAACATGGTTAAACTTCTCTTGTTTGAGGTGAAACATATGATTCCATAAGAAACTTTAGGCAGGAACAAATTGATGGAGTAATTTGTTTCTTTTTTTTCTTCATCTTTTTTGAAAGAAAACAGAAAATAATTATAACAAAAGGACCTGGGTTCAAGTGCATATAAGCCAATAAGTGAAATCCGGGTTAAGAGATATTAAGACAAACTTGGTGTCTAAGATTATGCAATCATTTTGATTTTGACTGCAGATTACTACATTTTGATTTTTAGCATACTGACATTCTTTATAGTAGTAATTGATTTAGGCAACTGTATACTGCTACTGTTCATGAAAACCCTCATCATTGAAAGGCCTCATGCCTAGGAGCTCTTCCTTAACTTTCTTTGCACAGTTCTGAGGATTTTCTTGCTGGTTCCCACATCTTGCAAAGTAAAGTGAAAAGATCACTTGTATTCACGGAAAAGGCTGATGGTCTCATTTTAACCTTTTCTCAATCAGCCATGAGCATGTAAATCACTTATCCACCATCCAAGGTCTATTCTTTCACTTCTTGTCTCCCAAACCTTGCCATACATGGAAAGCCTTAACCAAAACATGAGTAATAATAAGTCTTGGAACCCTTCAGCTGGAAAGCTTTCCAGTAATACTAACGGCTCCACTGCAATCTTTGGAATGCCTTAATGGGTGGAAGAGAGTCAAGTAACAATGATGTATGTCCATTGACAGCAGAGACATTTAAATTGAGTGCTTGTGTATATTAACAAGATGATGCATTCTTGCCAACTTTTACAGCACAGTGCAGATTGCTCCACCATCTGGTAATTGCACTGAAGTGCAGGAAAAAAAAACATCAAACCTGTAACATGGTCATGAAATGAATGAGTGTAGGATACAAATCTGAGACAGTAAAAATGATAATCAGATAGAGACAAGGGCATTTTCCTCTGGTTGACAAAAACGGATGGGAGCAATGAATATGTCTTCCCTTTGTCTAAAACTCAAACCCGATTATATATATACATTTAAATTGTTTATATATATATATATATATATATATATATATAAGTTCCGTTTAATTTTCATATGGAGTTAATTTTTTTTTTCATTGTGTATTAACTGGAATTATAAAGAAAAATAAAAATTCAATATTTGAACCTATCCAAATCCTATGGGAATATTTTTCTTTCCTCCTCCCGGAATTCAATCAACCTGAGATGGGAAAGGAGGAGGTATAATCTGACCCAAACCCACCCCCTATTCATATGTTGTTAAATTTAACCCAAGTTTATTAATTAGATTTTATTTATAGAGTTCCACGCCTACCTAGGTCTTTTTTAATTTATTAGATTATGTCCAAATTATATTTATTAAGAATTTTAATAGTGTTTATTTTTCTCTACATCCCTAATCATATAATATTTATAGTTATGAAGATAGAAAGCCTGTAGATCTTTTTTTTTATGTTTCCTCACTTTAAAATATCTGATTTAACTAAGTCTTTTATAAATAGAGTTAATAATTTTCATATCGAGATAATAAAACATATTCAAGTAAGTACGAACAATATAAATTTCGAGCTAATTTACATAAGTATCATGATGCATTTAATGATGAAGATTATTTCATGATATAGATTAGACCTAAATGATATCTTTTGAATTCCAGTCATAAATTGCAAGTGAGTTGCGCTAGACCATTCAAAGTATTGCAAATGATTAAATCAAATAATCATGTCATTAAACTGCCACTTAAATTCAATATTAGATTTATTTTTGACATGAAGGAGCTCGTTATATATAAAACACGACAACCTATTTCTAATGATCATTTTGAAACCCTTGCCCTGTTAGCCTTATCTTTAGCACGAAAAGAATATATTAACACTACTTTGAATGCACAAGTTATTTTTACTAGGATGGTAAACTTTAACGAATCTAAGTATATGAGCTAGGCGATCAAATTCAGACTATATTTGTATTATCAGAGAGACAACATAATCCTTATATTTGGGAGTGTTATCGAAGCTGCCTTAACCTATACTCAACGGGATCAAGTTCTTCTAACCCAAAAAGAATTGATGGGGGATATTAGACCTCAGATATTGTTTAAGCATTTGTATTATCATAGGGTAGGTCAAATCATTAAGAGATCTTTGGCTTTTTCTTCTTAGCTGCTTCTTTTATTTATTATTAGGTTTCAAATATTTTTTTGGTCTGTATCACAATTCTATTCTCATCCTGGTGCTTCGGCCTTATCCCTGATTATTACTCATCTCCTTGCCTGCTATTCAGGGATCATCCTGGAGATCTTTTACTTTGCTATTCACAAATACTCACAACAGTTGCTCAAAGTAAAGTTGGGTGAAGTTCCGTTGTAAGCAACATATCTCATCTGTGCTACAATCTTGCACAGGAATTCTTCAAAATGGTTAAAAGTGTGATATTGTAACGACTGCACATGCTAGAAATTCAGACCCTGGAATAGGGCCGAATATTTGTTCTCCCTTGCTATTAAGTTACAATAGATTTGATGCACAAAGTAACATGACATCAAAAAGCCTACTGCAAGAACTCTCTTGGATCAGTAACAAAACCAGTCAAAGCAGATGCTGCTGCCGTGTATGGAGAAGCAAGATATATCTGGCCTTCCTTGTGTCCCATCCGACCAGGGAAGTTCCTATTTGTTGTCGATACACAGACCTGCAACGACAAAGCCCTCACAGCAGTTAACAGTATATATGAACATCATTAACGCCTCCCTTAATCTTTTCCCAGTGAACATACAATGCAGAAGCACACATGGCAGAGAATTATTAATGATGCATACGGGTAATTTCTAGTGGACTGGCCAAATAATCATCAACTAGATTTATATATCGAACAGCCCAACAATCTAGTTCAGGATGATTTGAGGGAAAGAGAAGGGAACAACGCTACTTTCAGCATTTCCTTTGGAATCAAATAAGGCCTACCCGAGCCAATAACCAGATAGAGCTTTTTTTCGAGAGTTTACGAGTGTTGTAATCAGATAATATTCTTCCAAGTCAGCTTAATATGCCAAAGAAGACCCTATAATTACTAGTCTCCATCCCATTTCAAATCCTACATACTTCTCTGATTAGAAACGTGGTCCAGCATAGCCTCATGTTTTCAGAATTTGTATAATCTGTTGAAAAAAATGCAACTCCATTATGGTAGCCACCACAAATGGGACTAGAACAGACAAAGCACATTTATTTTGAGGCTGAGGTGATGGACTAGATACTGAGGTAATTAGAACCTGGAAGCAAGAGGAATTCCAGATTTTGATCATGGAACTGCTCATGCAATTCTACCACACACTGCGTTCCAAGGCTTATAGCTGGAACCACAAACAAACTCTATGAAGGCGGAACAGCGTGTTACTAAGATATACCAGTAGGTAAAGAAAATTGACTTACTACAGGCTTATTCATGCGTGCATAAGTGTCTCTGGGGCCTCCCATACAGGCACCACAAGAAGGATTTGCAGGTGTGTCGCAACCAGCTTCTTCAAAAATCTGGGAGCAAGTCTTGCCTCCAGATCCTGGTACTGGGAGAGTATACAAGTCCATCCAAACCTGTAGATTTTAGGATATGAATATACCATATCAAATGTACAACTAAGTCTCTACAATCAATCCTCATATAAAGACATAGTTAATCAGCATCGCAAACCTTTCCGGTAGCAGGGACGAGGAATGTGGGAACTCTGACCTTTTTACCCTGGAGAAAAGCGAAGGATAAATCAAGTCCAAGAAGAGGGGATGAAACCAAATGTCAGGGTAAAAAGGAGTCAAATATTTGCAACAAAGACAAAACTGCCACACCACCCTAAAATCAAAAGAGCATAACTATTAACTCCTATCAATTGTTCCCGCGCACATCAGCATGCTGCAGACGCAGTTAACCATAGATGACCATCCAAATTAGCAAGCAGAAATAAGTTTGAAGGAAGAATGATATCCAGACCAGAAATGAGTACGCTATGGAGGAAGAATAGGTTCAAGTTTTTGTAGATGGAGGGCAGAGAAAAGCTTGCTAGCCCTTGAAACGGTTAGATTTTAGAAATCAGTACATGAAGGGTTGTTTATAGGCTCAAAGTTTCCTTAGTCTTCTATGATCAAGACTACAAATTAGTATGTGCCATTAGTGGCTAACTTAGAACTCAAGAAAAGACTCTTCCTAGAAGATTCTACATTCAACAAACTTACCAGATAATCAAAGTAGGAACAGCACAGATTTATGAATACAATCCTAATAAAGATACCCGATACCCGTAGAAATTAACCCAGCTAATTTAGGAATCAATATCAACCTAAGGAATTGATACAATTTATACTTCTACTGAACATGGAAAAAAAGGCCCACACAAGTCGGAGTCCTACCAGAACAAATTGAAATTATAATAAAAATAACATCTAATTTTCTTCTTTGATTGCTGTTCTATTAACTTTGAGCTGCATTGAAATAGCGGTCCAGCAGCAATAACATCAATAAAAATAAGTAAAATAGATTATGGCACTTACAGAAGCTAGAAAAACTTTGGCCGCAGCCATAAAGTCTTCTGTTTTTCCGCCAGTACAAGATCCAATGTATACCCTGTCAATTTTGACATCTTTGCATTCTCTTGCTAAAGCACGATTGTCAGGAGAATGAGGCTGCAAAAATATATGGACCCAAGATATGATTTATTTTATTCTCTAACACACCAATCCTTAAATGGTAAACAGAGCAATCTCCAAGAACTAAAAGATAACAGCAGCTTTTGTAAGAGAATCAATCCAAAGAAGTTTTGGTCCCCCACTGCAAATTTCTTTTCTTAAAAAGGAAGAGATTAAAAACTCAACATAAATAAATCACCCACCTTTGCGACCAACGGCTCTAATTTTGTGACATCAAATCTATACTCTGTGAGAAATCTAGAAGCCAAAGAAATGTGTCATCACTATAAATGAAAACAAACTCAACACATAGAAACAACTTAACAATATTCTAGCAGTGACTGCCTATTACAGTAATAAAGTTAAAATCATGGTCCCAAGGGAAAAATAACAACGTTAATTGACCTTTGAGTTTTTTCAGATCAGTATAAGATTCCAGATGACCAAATTATAGCACTTACTACCTGAAGTAAGATACGGCTAAAGACAACCTTAAAATAACAAAATGTCAAGGCAGTCTACAAGTGTTCAATGCCACGATTTTAGTTATCTATAATCTCCAGTTAGGAAATTTGATTACTTTCGACTTTTGCAGTTTAATGATTGAACCTAATTATAGCAAAATTGATCCAAAATCTGAACAGGATTTTAATATATGACCATTTCCCCGTACGTGTGAACATTTGATTTATTTTTACAGACCCCGTTTTAGAGTCATCAAAAAACCAAATAAAGTTACTTGGCAACCATTTTAGTTAAAACACACCTACCTTGCTTGTGCATCGCTATAAACTGGTTCATAGGGCAGGGACGTTTTATCCTGTGAGCAACAAAAGAAAACATTCTAAACTCTTGCTAGGCAAAACAGCTCTGTATCATGCAAGAGAAAATATCATCTATAATGAAAAACACAGAAAACCTAAGCAATGCTGCATGGTCCATCTAAAAATCATCAATGCAAACCTCAAGGTACTTGAATGTAGTACTGTCAGCAGGGACAACACCATTCTTCCCCCCAGCTTCAATGACCATGTTGCACAGTGTCATCCGTTCTTCCATCTATATCCAAGACAGACAATCAGAAAAATCAAAAGAAATAAATTGAAGTGCAATTAACTAGCACAGATAGAGCATGGAGGACCAAATACTGCTCGATTAGATACCAAGGTTACTCACAGTTAAACTTTCAACAGTTGTGCCAACAAACTCCATCGATTTATATGTGGCACCGGCAACAGATATTTCACCAATAATCTGCAGAGTGACAATAAACATCACACAATTGATACAAAAAATGAAAGTTAATATTTTTAAGTGTGTTTGTGGCAGCTTAGAGGAAACAAATGCATCAGACCCGAGTAAACTTACTTGCAGAATCAAATCCTTTGCTAGCAAATAATCAGGCATTTCACCATCTATTACAAATTTCAGAGTTGGGGGCACCTGCAAATTTAAGAAGTAGGAAATCACAGGCAAATAAAGCTGGCAATACCACAATCAATTCAATCCAGAAGAGAACATAAATTTGTAGAAATGTCGCTCTGTTGAAAAAATAAGGTTATTCATGATGTAT
>Ga0325402_1005044_pt1 | contig 12291 bp, 7 predicted proteins | sample PopdelMetagenome_22_FD_207212 | JGI IMG/M metagenome (GOLD analysis project Ga0325402, IMG submission 207212) | Populus deltoides microbial communities from Bellville, Georgia, United States - Xylem-PdKOR-R3 | ecosystem: Host-associated > Plants > Phyllosphere > Stem > Wood/Secondary xylem...
TCAAGCCAGTGATGTTAAATAATTTCTCCAGCTTCATGAACAGAAGCCCTTTCATCCTCCATGATATTTACAAAAACAAAGCCCATTGCACAAGAAAGAAAAGAGCTGGACAAAGCTAGGGATCATGCATGTGAATTTCCTTCATTTGGCAACATACCTTGAAATTGTCTATTCTTAGTCTGTTTCCAAGTTAACTGGGTGGTGATAAACAACAGATATGCACACCATAAATCTATCACGGGCATAATATGCTAGACCTCATTTCACTCTGATACCAACTCATACTGGATTTGAGTTCTGGTTCTGGTTCTGACCGACCTGAACTCGCCAAGCATAATATTGAAAGTACAATGAGTTGAGGCTCATAGCTATCCCAAAGCCCAAAACAGATGAAAGGAGTATCGCATAAATGATCTTCAGATGAAGCTGCAACAATAGTTTTCAGATGATTCAATCAGTATAATCCAGGCTTCAAATCAACATGAATCAACATCAATAATGCCAGAAAATTTGGGGTTGGGAGTCATCATGAACTTTTAAACTTGACATGGTAATGTAAAAAAAAAAAAAGACACGGTGCAGAAATTTACCAAAATTTCTTTTCTTTTTCCACCATTGCCATGCAGGTTGATTCAGAGCTTTCTGTATCTCAGAGGCTCAGCAACTTAAATAATCAATGCCTTTTATTCGCTTTATGGTTTACAACTAATGCATTATTTTTTCCTCCCTTAATTATTTACTTACAGAAACCTGAAAGAAAAGTTTTGCCTTCTTTTCTAGCCGGGGAATCTTCAAGCCAGGGCAATTTGCAACACTTAGGAGACCAAAATATTCAACAGAGATGGGAATTAAGTTTGGCTGAAACAAACTATCATATTCCTCACTAACCTAATGAGTAGGAACCAGCATAGCAATGCCAGGGAAGAGAACATGGGAGAGACACATTCAGACCACAAGCTCAGGGTATTAGAAATTACAATGCGATAAAAAAAAAAAAAAATCTCAGGTCACATGGTACTTGATCATCACGTGCAGAAGTTAGTCAGTAAAGCTTCTAACCAGAATACCAAACAAAATCATTAACCTAAATTATGATAGCTTTTAGTGAAATTTGTTCCAAGAATGGACTCAACTTGTAGTTTTCTTAAATTCTTAATTGAAGTTAGTCTTATTTGATTCATCCAGCATTGCCTATGCCTTTAAACATGATTATCTTTAATTCATCCAGCATATCCCGTGCCTTTAACCATGATTATCTTTGCATCTTCACGGTTATGAAATGAACTAACAGATATGACTCACCATACTGTAGAATATGTGGACAGTGATGGCCACAGATGCAAACTCAAGTGCAGCAAATGTCCATATATACTCTCTGATTGCTGCAAGTCATGAAAGCATTTAGCATGAAAACTCCAATTAAAAACAAAGTTTTGTGAATTCAAGGCTCAGAATATACCTAGAATGACCGCAAAGATAGATGACAAAAGGCCCAATGTAAATGCAAATGGTGCAGCAACTATAATTGCTTGAGTCTTCATGTCACGAATCTGCAGAGTTTTAATACACATGATCAGCATTTCTGCTCTTAAAGATAAACTACAAAAAGTTCTAGTCATGCGCCTTCTCAACATTTTCCATACAATATCACTATTATGCTCTCCTATTTTTACTTCTGAGCCTAGGCAAGCTTTCTTCAGATCATAATTGAAGGGACCTAGTCAACAGTCTTATTTGTTTTGATCAGCACAGTATCACAACCTAAACCAACTAGATGAACCTAAACAGGCATGTATACAGTAGAACTCATCAGAACAAGATATAATCGAACCTTCTAGTTTTCACAATAATATAAATTTGTTAATTCTACATTTTTCTACAGCAGGAAAACAACATACCAACACTTGCTCCAAGAAGAAGAAATAGCATATGGTGCTAATTAAGACAAGCACAACAAAGTCCTGCCAGGCACTGCATCAAACACCATAATAACTAAAAAATAAAATTAGCAGAAAGTGGAAAGTGAAAATTCATGACTAGCTGGCTGTGACTGAAACTTGAAGCAGATTTCTCTCACCCAAGATGTAATGCATAAGGACATCATGGAATCATGATATTAAAGATAAGGCAAATAGATCTATGACTATGATGCCAGCTTGTATTACCTTATTTGCTGCAACCTCTGGCGACTCTGTTCCTGTCTGTTATTTCTTTGGGCTAAGCTTGTTGCCCGCAGCAAAGTTACAGGCAAGTTCTTAACTTCTTGCCTGCATACATCACAATACTTGTTTCCTTTGGTGCTAAACCACTTAATTGCACAGTCTTCATGTACAAGTCTGAGGTCACCTTTGCAACTGCATTCCATTTTGAGTGTATTTCCTTCTTCACATACATCAAAACAGATCCTACATACAGCTTCCTCTTCAGCAATTTCTTCATCATCGGCTTGCATTGGAACAGGTGTTATTTGATCTGCTAAATAGCAAAGTTACTCAAGGATATGGTGGAAGGATAGCAATGCAAGGATCACGGGTATAAAGAGTTCATTGACATTACAATCTGATATGATGAGCTAACACCAGAGAAACCATGTGATGACAACACTTGAGAGCATGGGGTCCATGACTCCCAACTCCCAACTCCCAAGTAATAGACTGGAAGACACCGAGTTTGAATAGCATCCAATGGGAACCCAGAATCAGGACCTATAGAAGGTACTAAAATACTTGAATTATGTATCTTCATTGGACTACCCAGCAATACCACCCTGCCCCCCTTCTCTTGGGCAGAATGCAAATCACATGAATTTTGACATAATTATTTTTTATTGTATTCCTTTTTTTAATTTTAAGAATTTTTAGTATTTGTCAGCTTTATTTAATTAAACAAGTGGTTTATTAGAAAATTGGTAATTATTTTAAGATTTTATTTCATTTCCAATGTTTAGTATTAATAAGTTTCTAGTTGTACTAGTCTTTTGGCAATTTGATGAATAATTAAGATTTTTGTGAGTTCTCCTAAACTTTGTTGTGTTTGTTTTTTTAGGATTTTTGAGTGCAACTGTATGTTCCATCAAGTGGTATCAGAGCAAGTTCAGCTTGATTGATGGATGAGTGATAGCAACCAACCCAGTGACACACGTCAAGGGATGCAAGCCATCTAGGACACTGTGTGAGTCCGAAGGACAGCATCAATACACCACAGGTATGGCAGTTACTTAGAGTCACTCATTGAGAGTTTTGCAATGACCGAAGAAAGCCCCATTGTCTTGATGTTAGATGCCAACAGGTATCATGGATACAATAGATGCTGCACTAGCAAAGGAGCTCATAGTCAGCCTATTTGTGGTCATGTTCCTGCTTTTAAATAAATTTCGATTGAAGATCATAATAGGGACAAGTATGATAATTTAACTGTGGTCCCAACAAATTTCGATTGAAGATTGATGTTGGCAACTTTCAGCAGAGATCTAAGTGTTGAAACTTACAGGCTAGCTTGCTAATAATACAACAAATTTCACTAAATATATTTCAATTGATGATCATAATAGGCACAAGTATAATAGATTTAATTATGATCCCAACAAATTTCAATTGAAGATTGATGTTGGCAACTTTCAACAGAGATCCGAGTATTGAAGAACTTATAGACTAGCTTGCTAATTGTGATAGAATAATCAATATGCAAGACTATCAAATGGGAAGATTGCACAATTGGCTGCGAACAAATTGAAAGGAAGAGCTTCTTCATGATGGAAACAAGTCCAAGATACTTTGATAGCAAAAGGTGTCGTATAAGATGAGAGGTAAGAGATGGTTTTATTCCCATGGATTACAATGTGATTTATGAAGCCTAAAGCTACAATTGGAGCTTACATAATAGTAAACGAAGTAGCTGCTTCATGTGATGACTTTATTAACAACAAACCATGTAAGGAAAACAAATGTACAAGTGAGATGGTCTTTTTAGCAGGTAAAGATTTCAAAAGGTTGTCATAGACACTTCCAAATTTAATGATGCAAATAAATTTGATAGAGCCGCTACCTGTGACCACAAGAAATGGAGGATTTTTCTCTTATGGAAATAAGCTTAAAGGAAAATTTTAGTGGAACCTATTCAACAATATGTAGAGGACATGTCTTTAAATAACTAGATTTCATAGATTTTGCAACCATTAAGAAGTCATATGTGGACTTCCAAGGGATAGAAAAATACCTCAGCAGATTGAGGTTTTTCTTTGCGCGACCAAAACACTAATAGTATGTTTAAAAGGGTGGGGTCAAGGACGAGTTGCTTTATGAAAGGGTTAGTTCCATGAGTATATTCCTAGTGTCTATTCATTTGACATGGGAGAGCTCAATTTCTGCAATAAACTTGATGGCAAGTTTTTTCTCAAATATCATGACATTTGGTAAAATTATTTTTATTGTATTCCTCCTTTGATTTTTTAAATTTTCTAGGATTTATTAGATTTATAAAATTTCAAACACGAAAATATAAAAATAAAAACATAAAAGGTGAGGAACTTAAATAGACATGATCAAAAGCAAAAAGATCGCATCAATTAACCCATCTACAACATTAAATTTAGTCACATTATGCAATTCCTAATTATATGAGTTGAGGAGCAAGTCAGGGAGCTTGATAAAGCAATGGTTTTAAGGAGCAATAGAAATAAGGAAATTGTTGTAAATATAGTAAATCAATTATAGGATTGATTATTGTTCTAAATAGAGTAAGTCAACTATAGGGCTGTCAGTTATAGGGCTGATTGCAGGGCTGATTTATATGCATTCAATTATAGCTTGATTCTAGGGATTTAGATTAATCCTAGACTTGTATATATACATACTGTACTCATGCATCAAGAATAAGGAAAAATATAATTTTCATACTCACAATTCTACATGGTATCAGAGCCATAGAATTCTCTTTTCTTTAGCGTGGCCCAATTGAGTCACAATTTTTTTTTTCTCTACTGTTGGTTGTCCTGCTTTGAGTGCAGTAATGGCAGAGGGTAGAAACACAGAAGTGCAAACTGTGATTTCTGATGTTGTTCCTATGACAACAAAAATCACAGAGCACAAACTGAATAATACCAATTATTTGAATTGGAGCAAAACAGTGCGAGTGTATTTTCGTAGTATTGATAAAGATGATCACCTTGTTGATGATCCACCATCTGATGCTGCAGCAAAGAAGGCATGGTTGAGAGATGATGCCAGAATTTTCCTGCAGATTCGAAATTCTATTGATACTGAAGTGATTGGTCTAGTTAATCACTGTGAATTTGTTAAAGATCTCCTAGATTATTTGGCTTTCTTATATTCTGGCAAAGGAAATATCTCTCGTATATATGATGTGTGTAAGGAGTTTTATCGCCCAGAGAAGCAAGACAAGTCTCTCACTGAATATTTTATGGATTTTAAAAGGGTACACGAGGAGCTGAATTCTCTTCTTCCTTTTAGTACTGATGTGAAAACTCAGCAGTCTCAACGTGAGCAGATGGCTGTTATGAGTTTCCTTGCAGGCCTGCCACCAGAATTTGATGCTGCTCGAACACAGATTCTCTCTAGTCCGGAGATAACCACTCTTCGTGACACCTTTACAAGAATCTTCTTGCGTTCAGAGGGATCTCGATCTGCCCCTATTATCACTAGTGCCCTTATGAGTCGTGGAACTTCAAATGAAGTTGGTCGAGGAAGTCGAGATAGTAGAGGCAGTCGTAAGAATACTGGTTTTCAAGGCAGTTGGAGTGGTGGTGGCTTAGGTAGAAATGCTGGTCATAACAAACCAGTTTGTTATTACTGTGATGAACCTGGTCATACAAGACGTACTTGTTGGAAGCTTCATGGTAAACCTCAGCAACAAGCCCAAGTTGCTAATATTGCAACTCAAGGAATCAGCCATGTATCTACAATGTCTTCATCTAATGATAAGTCTGTGTTTGTCTCTGCTGATGAATTTGCTCGCTTCACTCAATACCAAGCCTCACTAAAGTCCAATCCTTCTACAATTGATGAGTCAGGTAAACCCACCACATGTCTTGTGTCATCCTCTAGCAAATGGGTCATTGATTCAGGTGCTACAGACCATATGACAGGTGACAAAGGTATTCTTTCCCTTTTTAAACCTTACAAAAATCTTCAAAATCTTCCTAGTGTTACTTTGGCTGATGGGTCAACCACTTCTGTTATTGGTTCTGGAACAATCTCTCCTACATCATCTCTTTCATTATCCTCTGTCTTGTGTTTGCCCAACTTTTCCTTCAATTTACTCTCTGTTAGTCAAATCACTAAGTCTCTCAATTGTTGTGTCTTATTTTTCTCTGACCTTTGTTTATTTCAGGATCTTATGACGGGGAAGATTATTGGTAGAGGACGTGAATCTGGTGGTCTTTATGTGCTTGAAACTACTATCCCAAAAATGCCAAATCCGAAAGTGCCAAAACTTGTTGCTTGTTCCAGTACTATGACACCTCTCGAACTTTACTATCGGTTAGGGCATCCTTCGTTACCCATTTTAAAAAAATTGTTTCCTCATTTCCAAAAGTTATCTCATTTAAATTGTGAGTCTTGTCAATTTGCCAAACATCATCGCTCTTCATATGTACCAAGAGTTAATAAACGGGTTGCGTCCCCCTTTGAGTTAATACATTCTGATGTTTGGGGTCCTTGTCCAGTACTTTCTAAGTCTGGATTTCGATATTTTGTCACTTTTATTGATGACTATTCTTGTGTCACTTGGTTATATTTAATGAGAAACAGATCAGAATTACTCTCTATATTTAGTGCCTTTTGTGCTGAAATAAAAACTCAATTTAATGTTTCTGTGAGCATTTTATGAAGTGATAATGCAAAAGAGTATTTTTCCAAGCCTTTTAATTCCTATATGTCACAAAATGGAATTCTTCATCAGTCTTCATGTGTTGACACCCCACCTCAAAATGGTGTTGCAGAACGTAAAAATAGACATTTACTAGAAGTTGCTAGAGCCCTCCTTTTTCAAATGAATGTCCCTAAACAGTTTTGGGCAGATGCAGTTTCGACTGCTTGTTTTTTAATTAATCGTATGCCCTCATCTGTTTTGGCTGGTGCTACTCCTTATTCTATTTTGTTTCCTTCTCATTCCGTATTTCCAGTTGAACCACGCATTTTTGGTTGTACTTGTTTTATTCGTGATGTTCCGCTTGACATGTCTAAACTAGATCCTAAGTCTTTGAAGTGTGTCTTTTTAGGGTATTCTCGTCTACAGAAAGGGTATCGATGTTACTCTCCTGAGTTGGGTCGTCATTTGGTGTCATCTGATATTTCATTTTTTGAAACCACTCCATTCTTTCCCATGTCGAAAATTTATAATTGTGAGGGGGAGAATGATGATATTCTAGTGTACAATATCACCACTACTATTAACCATGCTTCCTCAAATGACCCAGTTCCCATAAAACCAGTCATCACCCAAGTGTATTCTCGACGTCCTCCACCAGACAACTCACGTCCTCCACCAGCTCCTACGTCTACAGATCCTAGTCTCGATCTTCCTATTGCTGTTTGTAAAGGTAAGAGACAATGTACTCATCCTATCTCATCGTTTGCTTCTTATATACATTTGTCTCCTTCTTTGCGTTGCTTTATTGCTTCTTTAGACTTTGTATATGTTCCTAAAACTTTAGTTGAGGCTTTGTCTCATCCTGGTTGGCGAGCTGCTATGGAAGAAGAGATGAGAGCTTTAGACGATAATGGCACTTGGGAACTCGTAGACTTACCAGCAAGAAAACAAACTATTGGTTGTAAATGGGTGTATGTTGTCAAGGTCAATCCTGATGGGTCTGTGGCTCGTCTTAAATCCCGTCTTGTTGCCAAAGGATATGCTCAAACATATGGAGTAGATTATTCTGATACCTTCTCTCCAGTGGCTAAACTTGCATCTGTTCGTTTATTTATGTCTATTGCTGCTACTAATGATTGGCCTTTACACCAGTTAGATATCAAGAATGCATTTCTTCACGGTGATCTGAAGGAAGAAGTGTATATGGAGCAACCACCTGGGTTTGTTGCTCAGGGGGAGTCTAGTAAGGTTTGTCGACTTCGAAAGTCCTTGTATGGGTTAAAACAGAGTCCACGTGCTTGGTTTGGGCGATTCAGTGAGGTTATTCAAGAATTTGGTATGAAGAAGAGTAAGTGTGATCATTCGGTATTCTACCAACAATCTGAAGTTGGCTTTATCTTGTTGGTTGGGTATGTTGACGATATTGTTATCACTGGTAGTGACAGTAAAGGCATCTCAGCTCTTAAGTCTTTTCTTCAAGCAAATTTCCAAACTAAAGATTTGGGGATGCTAAGGTATTTTTTAGGTATTGAAGTTACAAAGTGTAAGAAGGGTATCTTTCTATCTCAAAGAAAGTATATTCTTGATCTTTTGACAGAAACTGGAAAGTTGGGTGCCAAACCTTGTAGTGCACCAATGGTCACCAACACACAACTTACAGCAGAAGATGGTGAGCCGTTTGCAGATCCTGAGATGTATCGTCGATTAGTTGGCAAGTTAAATTATCTAACAGTGACTCGTCCTGACATTGCATATCCTGTTAGCATTGTGAGCCAGTTCATGGCTTCCCCACGAACCACCCATTGGGCAGCCTTGGAACAAATTTTGTGTTATCTTAAAGGAGCTCCAGGGCGTGGTATATGGTATAGAAATCATGGTCATACTCATATTGAATGTTTCTCAGATGCAGATTGGGCAGGTTCTAAAATTGATAGAAGATCTACTACAGGTTATTGTGTTTTTGTTGGGGGAAACTTGGTGTCATGGAAAAGTAAGAAGCAAAATGTAGTCTCTCGTTCCAGTACTGAATCAGAATATAGAGCCATGGCACAATCCACTTGTGAACTTATATGGATACAGCAATTGCTCAATGAGATTGGTCTTGGTAGTTCACGACCTATGAAGTTATGGTGTGACAATCAATCTGCTCTTCACATTGCATCAAATCCAGTTTTTCATGAAAGGACTAAGCATATTGAAATTGATTGTCACTTCATCCGTGAGAAAATTCAGCAAAATGTGATCTCTACTAGTCATGTCAAAACTACAGAGCAGCTGGGTGATATCTTCACTAAAGCTTTGAGTGGTCCTAGGATTGAATATATTTGTAACAAGCTGGGTATGATTAACATATATGCTCCAGCTTGAGGGGGAGTGTTGTAAATATAGTAAATCAATTATAGGATTGATTATTGTTCTAAATAGAGTAAGTCAACTATAGGGCTGTCAGTTATAGGGCTGATTGCAGGGCTGATTTATATGCATTCAATTATAGCTTGATTCTAGGGATTTAGATTAATCCTAGACTTGTATATATACATATTGTACTCATGCATCAAGAATAAGGAAAAATATAATTTTCATACTCACAATTCTACAGAAATGAAGCAACATATGTGCTAGTACATACCATTGCTAGGATCTGTTGCAACATGATCATCATGAGTAGCAAAAGATGCAGATTGGACAATAACAACATTTCGCCCAGGAACAGAAAGGGACCTTGGAATCACATGACCAGCCACTTTCTGAACAAAAAAATTATTCAGTTATTCTTTTCAACAATTTCCCTATGCTACTAAACCATGCATCTCTGTTTCTTGTTATGGGAAAAAAGAGAGATCATAATGAACATTTTTTGAAGCATTATATTTATATATATGGAGTCAACAATTACTTGCTTGAATAATTGCTTCTTGGATCATCTCTCAAAAAATCTAAAGGATTTGAATTAAGATTTGAGTTCATAAACAAGGTAGCAGCGAAAATCAAACATAGCTTACTTTTATTTTATGAGATTCAACAGGCATTCTTGCTGAATCAGGCATGGAAACAGAAGGGGAAGGGGACAAGTTTGATGCTGGTGTGACAGGAAGAGAAGTGCATCTTTCCCAAGAAAAAGCAGACTTGAAGCTGGCCATAACAGGACTATCTAGAGCTGTTGTGTGGTCTGAATTAAGGAGAGAACTCTTCTCACCATCAGGGGCAGCAGATTTTCGCTTCAAGCTGAAAGTCTGCAACAAGCTTCCTGGTGAATTGCTTTTATATGAATTTTGAGAGTGGAGTAAGCCTTTCCCACTACAGCTACTGCCAAAACCTACAGGTCTAGGGGGGATTTGAAGTGAAAGATCAGAGCGTCTTTCACTTGGTTCTGGATTTAATACTTCATTTGAGGGTTCCGCATTTTTGGGATCAGCCTGCAAGTGGGACATAATAGATCCCAGTCATTTGCTTACTAGCTTCCAGAAAAAAATGTCACACCAGAACAGAATAAATGACAAGTCTATTACAATCACATGTGAATCTTGCAAACACCAGATGCATACATGTAATTTGTTCCTTGAGGAAATTCTTGGCTTCTTAGATATCAGGCTTTCTTGGAACGAGTTTTAGGTTTTTTTTAGTCTTGAAACAGATGAAGGAGGAATAGAATACATTTAGACAGCTATCAAAATTAGGTTAAATTTTAAGCATTTCCATTATGATTTTCCTTTCCCACCTTCCTTTGAAGTTGGGTCAAGTGGTGAAGGGAGTTAATTACTTGAATCATGTGGTTTTACTGATCTACATAATTCACATTTCTTATGGGAACAAAATCTAATTGAATACCGTGGTTAGGAAGTGATTTCCACCAGTCTCCTTCCAAAACTATGCTGTTCATACAAACAAAGGGGCCAAAACTGAAAAAAAGAACGGAAATGTATTGAGTTGTGAGCTGCAAATTAATTGCACAGAATCAGTTTCATTCAATTTTTAGAAGTGTTTCAACAAAAACAGATTGTTCCTAAACAGCTCTACTATTCTACTACACCAACAAAGAAGAAAGGCCATGCAGTGCTGTAAAATTAAAAATGCAAACTAGGGACCATCAGATATAAGCAGGAAATACCTCCAACGTATTTTCAGGAGGTTTCCTTTACCTATTCCAAGGGCAGCAGTCATCTTAAAACCTCACTGCTAGAAGCACTATCACTTAAATGCCAACAAGCAAAAAGAAAATGTATTCTTCATAATTCTGTGGTCCAAAAAAATTGCAAGTACTAAAATTTTCCGAATAACAGACGACATAATACTCTCATGTATCCCAGCATCGGTCTCATTGGCATTTCATCACCAGCAAGGACCTATTCAAGTTCTTATAGCCTGAAATACACAAAAGCTTTATACATATATAGACGTATCAATCCTTAATGACAACCTGAAATAGCTTTTCCCACTTCCCAGAAACATGAATTCCACTCCATGGCTCGCGCAACTACAGTTAGGTGAGGGGGCTAAACCCAGAATTAACTAAATTTGCAGTAATCACACCACATTTTGTTCAAAATATTCTTATACCCTAAAGGAAATGTTCTATAAATAAAATAAAGCAGAAAATCTATGTATCTATCTAATAAATCTCAGGCAAACCAACCAATAATTATACAAACAATCAAATTAATTTCAGCAGCAAAACCTTGCCAACCCCATTAAAAGAGAGAGATTAATATAAAGATTTGACGACATAAAGTTGAAGACCTACTCTTTATTTGTTTTTAAGTAAAACAAGCAAAGAAAATCTCTTTAAAGATTTTAAAAAGATGGAGGACTCAATAGGACCAACCAACCTCTGCTGGAGAACCATCAGCAACTCCATTGTTGACTCCTGGCTGAATTGCTTGCATTACTTCTTTTTCTTTTTTTCTTTTCGTTTTGACAAATTTCTCAAGATTGAGGAATAATCTCAAAAGGGGTATCAATATATAATAATATTAGTAAATTGAAACCATAAATAGGGCGAGAGGGTCAAAAACACCTAAACAACAAAGATTGAGAAAGAGAGAATCAAGGAATAGGAAAAAAAATGGAGAGAGAGAGAGTTAACGTTGCTGTAATGTTACTGTGTTTCCACGTGTGTTCAAAAAGAATTTATGGAGTAGAAACACAACACTGTTATGGTGGCTTCGAAAAAGACGAGAGAAGTCATCTTTCTCTATCCCGCAGTTAAGCCATCTTCGTACTGCTCTCTCCCTTTTCCCCTACTCTCATCTTTTTCATTCAGTTGCTACTCGCTCTCACATTTCTTTTGTTTTTTCCCCTCGCAGTGAATTTATTTTAGGGAATGGAATTGTGAAAATGAAAATGAGATTTTATTCTTATTTTTGAGAAATATAATGAAAATAAGAATAAGAAATTAAACATAATTTTATTCTCATGAGAAAATGGAGGTGGTAATAAAACTAATAAATGAATGGATTTAAAAAA
>Ga0325402_1005047_pt1 | contig 12290 bp, 8 predicted proteins | sample PopdelMetagenome_22_FD_207212 | JGI IMG/M metagenome (GOLD analysis project Ga0325402, IMG submission 207212) | Populus deltoides microbial communities from Bellville, Georgia, United States - Xylem-PdKOR-R3 | ecosystem: Host-associated > Plants > Phyllosphere > Stem > Wood/Secondary xylem...
TAATAATAGACAAATAGATTGATAATAAAAAGAAATTATGAGCATGGGTCCTCAAGACTCCCCTACAATTGACAATATTTATTGCTGGCTCTCTATATTTTGGACAAATTCAGCCTTGAATTCTCCGATGATGGGCAGAAAGAGCATGGCCTAGACACCAGTGGACCACTATACAGATAATCCCATGCCTTGTTTCCCTTCATAAACAACTTTTTCAGAGATTAAACAGTCCAAAAATACTCAAAGCAATGACAAGGATGGCAACCTACACACACACACACACACACGAGTCGATGACTTAAATAATTTATAAGCTTTAAACACCACGTCTCTTTTCTTATCAAGAGGGTCGTTTTTTTAGGATAAAACCCATCTTGCAAGGTGGAGACATTATATATATATTTTTAAGAGGATCAAGATTAGTAAGACTTTTCCATGGAGGAACAAAATTTAAATTTTACTAGTTCTGGCTCTAAAATCTTAAATAATTCAAGGGATCAGATCCAGGATTTTTTTTTGTCAGGGAGCCGGGGCCCTGCCAGCTTTACCCTAGCTACGTCCCTGCTATCATGAAACCATAAAACTTATTATTAGATAATACTCGTCGGAGGTTCAGTGCTTGTTTGGGAGCTCATAAATATTGTTTTTTAAAATATTTTTTTGTTTAGAAATAAAAATAAAATAAAATTAGTGATCATGTAACGGAACTAGGCCGACAGCATCATCAAAAAATAAGGAGATGTGAATGGGTTTGGTGCTTCTTTTGCAGGTCTAGGGCGCGCAGTATCCATGCCATGAGAGTTTGCAAAAAAAAAAAAAAAACTAAAAGACAGGTCTTAGTGGTATGCATGTAACATTCTGTTGTCTGATTCTGATACACACTTCCTTTGAGAACTGCCAAATTTTCTCGTGAAATATCCCATGTCATCTTGTTCCCTATATTCATTCAACTTCTTTCTTTTCTGGATAATGCTAGTTTTATTATAATCATCCTCATCTCAATTCCCTTCTCAATGGTTCCCTTGTTGCCACTACGTGAAATTTTGGCTTACTGCCAATTTTTGGTTCTCCTTATAAATGAAATGTGGAAAATGAAACCCTAAATGGATGTTACTTTAATTTATATATATATCATTGACACGCTGGATACGCGGGTGAGGGTCTACTCTCAAGAGTCAAACCACGGGGGAGAGCTCGTTAACTCGAGATCCCTAATCGATTGTATATTTACATGTGTATTGTATCCCTAGTCGATTGTGATCTTTTCCTCTAGTTAAGTACTTCTTACACTTGATTACTTGATTATTGACAGCTGAGCTAGGAGCTCACTTGCCTGAATGGATGTTATCATTTACAGGCTGGTGCTTTTTCTTGATGCTTCCAAAGCAGTAACTTCCAAGCTCTTGTCACTGTTGCTTGCTTGCAACATTCTTGAAAGAATAGTCCATTTGATAGTGAAGATTCTTTCTTTCCAGGAAATTACGATGCTCGTGTTGCTATGGTGCCAGATGCTTAAAAGAGAGTGCTTTTTCATAGTGTAAAGCATATAGGGACTGAAAGTTGATTAGCTAATTAATTACTTAAAGAATTTGTTTGACAATGAGTAATTGCTCATTGGAGATTGATTGTAAACCTAATCAATGATTAATGAGATGCATAGCTTAGCTGATTAGACTGAGGGACCAAAGCAACTTTAAGAGAAGAAAAAATAAAAAGAGATTGAGAGTAACTTTCAAAGATACAGTGCCATTTTAGATACAACCAAGAGCATGGTTGTCATACTCCATCAAGTAATAGACTCGGGAAAAAACTTGGATCATCGGATTATTAGATCAACATTTGAGTTATTGGGTAAACTCATGTTTACTGTTGTTATTAAAGCAAAGCAACATCGTTTTGTTTTTTTTTTTTTTTTTAGTTGTTAAATTGACCGGATTTAGCTGGTTTAACCGAATTATTAAAAATCTAGATCGAACAGGTTTTATGAGGTCAACCGAATCATTAAAAATCCAAGTTTTATGAGGTTAATATTTTATGAAGTTCAACTAGAATTTTAGGCCGAGGCATGCTCTCGAGATCTCGAGTTTTTCCTAATCAACTTGCAGAAGCTAAACCAGGTAGCATAGTCAAGGAGAAATATTTTATCAAGAATCTACTTTTTGTTTGATGCACAAGTAACATAAGGTTTCTTTATCTCTAAAAAGAGAAGTTACAGGTGGCTTCCTAAATGCAATTGCATGCAAATAAAGCCACGAAAGTTGTACAGAATGGATGAGAAGATGTCAAGTGCCAAATTTGGTGATGAAGACAAAGGCTATGCTGTGGAGACTTGACAGGTGACAGCCACAAACATTACCAGCAAGTTTACCATAAGAACTCTACTTCATAAATGTCTCTGGGCCAAATGTTTAAGATTCAATGGTGAATTATTAATTTTCTGGTGAGAAATCCTGGTTGAGCTCTTGCAGGCTGAATTGTATAAACAATCAAGGTTATACCAACCATTGCTTAAGAAGTCAAGGATTAGATGATCAACTGGGATGCTTTAAGGGTTACCACTGTCAGGTGAAGATAGGTAAGATAAATAAGCGGGGATCAAGGCACCTAATCACTTTTTGAAAAGGAAAAGCTAAAGTGTTTGGTAAACCTTTTTAGAATCCATGGCAGCATCTTTAGGTGGTGTATGTTTTCATTTTAATCAGACGAGGAAGACAAAAATCTTGTTGGGAATCTGCTTTTTGTTCGAGGCGTAAGAAATATGGCATGACTGGAAATGTGTGATGAGCATCTGTTTTCTTCCAGGGAAAAATTCATCTACTTGGAGCGTCGACTGTTGAGTGAGGATCCTAGCCTTCACCTGATCAATAAAAAAAATTAAAATAATATCATTTAAATTTTTTTTTTTAATAAAATGTTAAAAATTAAAATGATTAGAAGCTCATCTCTATATGAGGAATTGTTTGGGAGTGCTTTTGATGTAAAAAATGTTGTAAGAACCCTAATGACCTGGTAGCTGTATTGCAATTAGAAGCATGGTGCCGTGATTTGAGTCTTGACTTAAAAGATCTTATAATATTGAGTTAAATATAATTAAATATGTGATAATGGCCTGCCTGGAGCTGCTTTAGTGACTGCAGAAAACATATTTTGAGGCTGTGGAAATAGAATGGAGACACACACATACATTTCCAACCTCCAAAATATAACTGTGGTAAGAAAAGTGATTCATGCAGCAAAACTCAACCAGTTAGCAACTAAGATTTAGATTATTGGAGTTGATTAGAGAAGATTCACAAGCGAAGCAGGGGCAACACCATGTACAATTGCTCAGCCTGCTTGCATCTCTGCTTGATTTCTGATAGAAAAAATGATTAAACAGGATATGCTCATGCTCTTTAACAAGCTCATTCAAATATGAGGACACTTTCTACAATATCGTCTGCGTTTGTTTAGAGATGGATTAAGCTGGAAGAGGGGGGCAAAACTTAACAGTCATGTTGTATTATTAGGCAAAAAGGTGAGCAGAAAAACTAAGCAAATTGAACAAGATAGGATTCATACAGATATGTGAAGGAGAAATGCACACAATTATTCAGAAATCATTCATGAATTATTGGTTCAGTGATCAATCAGTTGTGAATCTTCCATGATTGGGCCACGTGGATGCTTTTATAGGGATATTTATGGATCAAAGGGACATAACTAAGTCCAAGAAGAGATATCGACCGTGAAGAATCATTCGTCTAACGAAAAAACTCATAATTTTTTATTTAATAATTGCATTATGGATCGAAAGAACATAATTAAGTCCAAGAAAAGACATTGATCATGTAGAGTTTTTCAATTTAATAATTGGATCATGCTTAAATTTAACCAGAAAATTTTAAAAGTCTAATTTTATAGGAGAGCAATCAGATAAGGCCCGGAAACTTAGATAAAATATTGAATAATAAAATTTCAAATTACTTTTTTTTTTTTTTTGGTGTAAAAGCCTATTTTAATAGAAATTTGTGTTCTTAAGCTTGTTATCTCTTTCGGTTATTTGCAACTATTGGATAGACAATGACATGTTGGATATAGTTACAAAAATAAAACAATGATAGAACACATATCACAATAATTAAAGCTGCAGATTAAACAATAAAACACACAAGCAGAAAGCAGAAAGCAGAAAGCAGCCTCAGGTACGAAGTCCTTGTGAGTTGGAGGCAGGAAGACAACTTTTGGCCAAAAAGGGAGGATTATCAGGAACATGGCAGGTAATTGCTTTTTTTTTTTTTGTTTTTGGCATCCTAAATCTTCAAAATCAAGGATGTCTGCTTTCTGCATAAAGGATATGCACTGAAATTAAAATACTCAATATTGCTTTCACATGAATTCCTCTCTTTAAACCATGCAACTGGCTGAGAGTACACGACTCTTGGAAAGAATAAAATAGACACACAAAAAAAAGATAGAATTTTTACTGAAAAGGGTCTCACAATTATATTTTATTACGGAGTATTTTTCTTTTTGCCTTTCCAAAAAGTTTACAACTTTTTAAATAAGTCAGGAAAATCAGAATTTTAAATCAGGAAACAACAAAGTAAAATCTAAAATTAAACTAAAAATCCAAAAATAAAAAGAAAAACAATGAATTTTTCTCAAGCAGCATCTTCCAAGCCTTATCTTAAGGTCTTCCGAACCTCAGCTAGTTATAGTCAGCCGACTCCTATAGAATTTCCTGATTAAATTTGAGTGTAATTCAATATTCAGATTGAAGTAATTAATAGGTTTTTTTACTAGGCTAGTCATCTTGCGCGAACTAGTCTCCTATTAGGCTTAGCTCGGTTTTGTCCCACTAACCATTAAACAAGTCTACTAGAATTATGGCAGATTCATAAGTGACTGTTCATACCTCTATTCTTCAAATCGTCCACATCAAGTTATCTAAATGAACTGTGAGAATTTCATTCTGTTGATGGCATTGACTCGCCGTGAATTGAGCTTACAAAGAAGTTGCGGTTGCAGGAGATAAAAAAAAATCAGAAGAAGCACAACTTCCGAATCATCTTCTATTTAAAATCTTGATACTATAAATTTCGTTCACTTTACAGAAACTTTATGGTGGGGATGGGTATAACGATGAATGCGGCAGTGATTGCTCTATGATCTTCGTTCAAATCCAAGAGAGAATTCAAAGGCATAAAAACACTATCCTGCTTCATAGGTCCAACCAGCAGCATACAAAGCATCTTTTCTGACTTTCAATACGTGGTGCGTAGATACTGATCAGCACAACAATGGTGATTGATACAAGAACAAGATCACATAGTGAATGTCTGAAACTACAGAAAGGAACCGCAATATCCCTTTAGAGAGCTTTGCAATCTTCGCATAATCATGCATCATCTTCCAACCACTCCACCTAGCACTCTTGTTCTAATCTATGGAAATGATTGAACAAGTTTCACCCTGTTCTATAAAGCATTGGTACTCTTCCCAAGGGAAAAAAAAAATCTCTCACACCAACCATTTACCTACCTGTCTCCTCGTTGTGTTCTTACCGACAGAATCATTGCACAATAAGTGGAGCTAAGTGTTTCCCAAGAAAGCTTTCCACAACTACGGCTCCTCCCACCTTAGGATGCCTGCCAGATTTCCTATTTCATCACTACTAATCATCAATTATTTCTCTTGATAACACTAGTGCTACAATCTCTGAGGCAACTATTAGCAGGGTATTGATTAACCATGAATCAGTCAGAAAGGGAGAGATATCTGGCCACGATATGAAATAAAGAATCAAGATAAAAGTTTATCTTTCATCTAGATTAAGAGATGTAGTTATTAATTACATCCTAGTTGCTAGTTACAAGTATCTAGTTTGCATTCCCTCCCCGTAAAGCAGCAAACAGAACCATAAAAATGGGAGAAACAAGAAAAATCATATATGGGAGGGCTTGATTCAATACACCAATTTCAATTCCAGCCTCTCCTTGAGGGTAGCTGGTTTTATCTTCTACAAATTTCTCAAAATAGTTCTGGTAGCCTGTGCTTGACGGCGAGAAATTTGAGCCTGTAAACCTCAACTTCTCCATGGCCTACAGTAAGTTAAAAGTTTTAATGATCAATTGAAATGGCTAGACATGCAAAACTCAAAAAGTACAGTAACTATTAACTTTTGATCATGCATCAACTTGGTTTTGGCAACTTTATGTTGAAAATTGCAAGCTTGGTCTGCATGCAGTTCATTGTATTTTCAGTTGTCAGTATTTTGAACAATTCAAGATGTTGATTAAAATAGGTGCAATTTCTTTTGAATATTTGAATTTTCAGGCATGCATAGAAGCTCTTTATTAGCCCTACTTCAGTGTTAATTACCTGGAAACTGAACATAAATTGCCTTGCTATCTTGCTCACTTTAACATTTGGATGAGACTGGAGTTTTTCATACACAGCACGAGCCTCGTTTGGTCTGTCAATAATCACAACTGCTTATTACCGATATAGTAAACAAACATTGTAACTTTTATCAGACGATTCATATCCAGTCAGATAGGCCATTCGAACATATATTAAGAATCGAGCTGGCAATTGATGAAAAAAATGCACCTGCTGAGTGAATCTTGACAGATTGACCACTGCAAAGCAGCTAACCCATGAAGTTCACTCTGCAAAATCATAATGTTTTCTGATTATTTACCCCCACATCAAAGAAGAAGGACTGTCTATCCTAACTTCTGAAACAAGATTCAAGGAGCATTGTCAAAATCACAACTTCTTTCTGATTTTTTAGCTGAGAATTATATTGAGACTTTTTCCAAGGAACAAAGATACAGATTGACAGAATAGGAACAGAGTATCTTTGGAAGAAATTCATTTTCTGCTTTCCTGATTCAAACTGGAAATTGCTTCTAAGAACACAAATCTAGAAATTGAGAAACATTGAACTGAGCATTAGAAACAAATTATTAAGTTTTATGTGAATACTTGATGGTATCAGAAACATCAGCCAGGTCTAACTATTATGAACCTCCATTCGCAGAAACATACATGCAGGGAAAAGGTACAGAGTATTGCTATGCAGTGGACCGTAAACAAAAATTGACACCAATGTAGATTTAAGTTATGATTTTAAGAATGTCTGAGGTTTGTAAACATTTTTAATCAAGATCTCCATAGATCCTGGAAAATGTTCATCTCACCAATTTAGAATGGCCATAACATGTATTCTGATGAAACCTATCTGAAACAAGAACCATCCAGTATGTCTGATTGGGAATTTGGATTTAGCCATTTAAAACTTCAGCAATAATCGGAGAATCATTTCACTAGACCTGCGTTGTCAAGTGACCCAAATGGAGATACTATCACCCTATTCAAGCTCACTTGCATTACCAAAACAGTTGTGGCTCACATCTGACGTAAAATTACCTTAAATGGCAACTTATCCATAACCATTTGATAGTAGGGTAGCGCGTCATTAAGCTTTCCAGAATCCATCAAGGAGTCCCCATCCTTCAAGGCCTATAAACCTCAATGACTTGAATCAGAAAAATGGTCATTGGATAAAGACATTTGTAATCTGATTGATATTCTCTGTAGTTTTCAGTAAACAATGACACTGGGAAACTTCAATGCTATTTCTTTTTGGTCTCGTAGAATGAAAGTCAGATTGAATGAAGGGTATATACCTTTTCGCACTCCAATTTCACGTTTGGATCAACATTTAAGCCAATGCTCTTCCTGTAGGCAGCAATTAATTGCTTTGTGCGCTCATCTTTAGCAGCTCGTGCTTCTGCTGTTTCAAGCTCATCTCCAGGGCGAATAGTTTTTCCACCACCAAACTAACACCCAAGAGAAATATCAGAAAAAGCTGTTAGTAAGATTAGTCCTTTTCCAGAAAAATTGAGAACCAATAAACTTCCATCAATTATTTCTTCATCAATGACTTATGAAAGAATAATATTTTTTGTCCACTTAAGTGATTCAAGTTCTGCCTAATCTCATTTGAGGACAGATTTACGTTTCCTCCTAATTAATTATTGCATTTTATCAGTTTCTTAGCAGCTGCAATATAGCGACTTCAAACCATTTTTTCCACTCCCATTTACTTTCTCCCCCTCAAACATCCAATTTATCTTGAATTTTGTATTTCTCATGAAGTTACTTTCTCAAAGCAGTAACATCAACAAAAGTTAAGAGTTGGAGATTATAATGCACTTCAGAATTTTTCAAAAAAACTATAATTAGCATACCGTCTTTGAAATGTTTCCAGGTCTAGGAAAGACACCCCATGTAGAAACCTTTGGCTTGTAAAGATCTGGATTATCTTCTCGGGTAAGCTTGGACGTCGATGTAGAGGGATCCTCAAATTTGCTAGTGTCCCCGACAATTATCTCTACATCAGGCAAGTTCCCTTCTGAAAAAGGGTCTGTGATTGGAACCAATCCAGCAGGTAGTCCCCTGCCCTTTTTCTTATCCGCAAATTCAAGCCCCGCAAAATCAATGCTTGAAATCGACAGTTTTTGTTCTTTCTTCGAAGTTTTATCCACCACTCCACTTCCTAAATTCCCTCCCTTTAATCCTAAAACAATCATATGCACATTTTCAGCTGACATTCCACTTCCATATACTTATTTCTAATTAGAACAAAAGATCCTGATGATATTTTCCCTTCTATTATAGCACAGATTTGAAAAATTAAACATATCACCAAGTTTTGAATCATTTATATCGATAAACCTTCAAATCAATAGAATGTAGATTCTCTTTTTCTCCATTACTAAAACTTAGTTGAAAGATGAAAGCGAAAATCTAAAAATTAAGACCCTGAAATTGGTTTCCATTTATAAGCTTCAGCCTCTTACACTCTTTCATTCTTTAGCATTTGGTTACTTCTCCGGACAAAAGAGATGGAGATAGTTGGGACATAATGGACATGTCCCCTTGTCCTTCCTGTTTTGAAAGTCCAGAAATTCACTTCAAAATTAACCTAGATACGGATTTATTTTTATGTTTTTGTCTCCATCTTTACAACTAAGCATGTTGATATCCCTTCTACATATATCGCTTATGTGTCTTGAGACACTAACCAATCGCAACCCTAGAAGAACAACTAGATATGGCAACATCATCTTACTATTAACCACAACAAAATCTTCTAATACAGAGCTGATAACAAAACGGCATTATATGATAACAACATATAAAGCTGAACATAGCAACTAGGCAAATTGGCTATGTATGGCTGATCAAGGATCCACTGTGTCCTGTCTGTTAACACACTGTGGCTAATTACCAACTAGATATTGTTAATGGAGGCAACATAATAAGTAATCAAAAAATCATCAATTATCCAAAATGAACTGAATTTAGCTAAATCTGCCAACTGAAAATTTGAAATAAATACCATACCTGAATTTGTTTTACTATCTGCGATGCCTTCCACAACACCACCGCTACCAACAACTCCTCTATCTGTCTTGTACTCCACAGCACCCTTAACAGGATCTGACACTCGCTTATTTTTCTCAACAATCCCAATTATAGAACCACCAGTATCCTCAACTGGGTTCTGCTCAATCTTCACATTCTTGCTGGTTTCAATGGAGTTTCTATATGCTTTAGCCTTCTCAAAAGCAAGCTTTACAGGGTCCACAGGACCTGGTTCGGGATCTGGTGGGTTCTGTGAGGAGGGGTTTGGAGATTCAGCATTAGAAGAGTTGAGAGAGAGTGAAACTTTGAATGGAGAGGCTTTGGAGGAGATAAGGGTAGCGGGGTTTTTGGTGAGAGAAGATAGCCATGAATGTTGAACGTGAAGAGAAGCCATGAACTGGCTCGTGTAGGGACCTTTTGTTTCAGGCTTTTAGAACAAAGAGGGCGTTTTGCTTGTGAGGTGAGGAAGATAAGTGGCCATTGTCTTTTCTTTAGGTTCTGGTTTTTTTTTTGAATTACTGTTAGATAATGGTAGTTATTTTTGGAGGTTGAGTTTTCAAGCTCACCTCTCTAAGTATTTCCTCTCCTTTTATTTGTTTTCTTCCCTTTTGGACTTTTTTTCTTCTCAAGAAAGTAAGAATTAATTTTTCATTCCAAAATAAATTATTAATTACATTAAAACTCAATCCAGCAAGTCAACAATAACTCAAAAGCCAAATCTAGTCCAAGTTACGTTTCTTATCCAATCAATTTTTTTATGAACAGTATCATTTTATTATTAAAAAAATCTAAATTGATATAATTTTAATAAAAAAAATTAAAAAATTAATCCACTTATCAATGAGTTGAACCGACCAATCCATGATTAGGCCTTGGTCATGTAAACCTGAACTGAGTTTTATAACTATGAATTTATAGTTTGAGAGTTCTAAAGTATTATTTTTTGCTGTGTTTTTAGTTTTTACATGTTGGCTTTTATATTTTCTTCTCTTCTGCACTTATTTTATCTTATCGGTGAATTGTTCTTACGTGGGAGCCATGGAATCAAAATTGTGGATTTTTTTTTTCATTTTCCTTCAAGAATTGATGATTGTTCAATTGATATTCATGGGAAGCCACAGCTCATCATAGTATGCAGTCATCTATCCTACAACGAAATTCCACAGCTAAAGTAAAATCACAAACAGATTTGTGAATGAAGTCTCAAAGGATGTCATAGCTCCAACCTTCAGGATTTCAGAGAGAACATTTCTCAAATCAGTTCTTTTGCACACGCCTCTCTGAGCAAAGTGATCCCCTACTCTTCTTCATATCCAGCAATTAGTAACACTAATGTCTGACAACTAGCTGTTCCCTTTGCCATATGTAGCTAAGAGAATGTCTCAAGGGATCTGGAAATGGGTATCTGGTTCTCGGTTGCTTTTGGTTTGTGTTCCAAGACACGAGAGATATAGAATAAATCTATGTGTGAGAGATTTTTTGAGTGGAAATCCTCTCAGTCGCCATTGTGGATTGAGCAACGTGGAAATCTTCTATCCCGAAACGGTAACCAAACTTTACTATAGTTATGATAGAATTAATTTGGTAAGACAAGAAGAAGAAGAATAACAGAGTGGAAAGAATGTTTAAATGCTTGATTGATGATCTTATTCCTCTTTTTTGCTGCCTAAATAGGCCAGCAACATTACAACTGACAAAGCACGAAAATAGCAATAAAACAGGAAATCCTAATAGATTGGCTCCTAACAGAATAGCTCTGAAGACATGGAGCACCCACTAACAGCCTTTTATTTATTTGACCGATTCTAGTGCAACAGACACCTTACTCACAATTACTGAAATAATCCTCCTGACCTGACTTGGTCCACTTCACATGTAGCTCCAGGTGTGATTCAACATGTACTCCACGTGTGATTCATATCATTCCCCCTCCCTTGGAGCGACCTTGTCCTCAAGGTCAAAAATCTGGATATGATTTGGAAAGTCGCCATAAGTTCTCCCATGTTGCATCTTCACGGCCAGCACCCTTCCATTGAACCAATACTTCAGTTTTTGGTCTATACTTGCCTTTCTGAACCACCCTTCTATCCAAAATAACTTCAGGTTCTGGTAAAATTTGGACATCAGCCGAAACAGGAGGTAATGGCACGATAGGTAATTCGAGCGGACCAAAATGTTTCCTGAGTAAACTCACATGGAACACGTTGTGAATTTGTGCGCCCGCGGGCAAGTCCAACCGATATGCCACAGTCCCTACCTTGGCTATAATTTTGAAGGGACCAAAGAATCAAGGAGACAATTTCAACGAACTCTGGAACGCAATAGATGCTTGACGATACGGCTGGAGACGTAAATAAACATAGTCTCCTACCTCAAAGGAAACCTCTCGTCTGTGACGATCAGCCTGACACTTCATCCGAACTTGGGCAGCAACCAAATTCTTTCGAAGATCACGAAGAATGTCGTCCCTTGAACGCAACATATCATCCACGTCCTGAACCTTGGCAGTACCTGGTATATACGAAATCATAGAAGGCGGGGACACACCATATACAGCTTCGAAAGGAGACATTTTTGTTGATGAATGGATTGATGTATTGTAACTGTACTCAGCCCATGGCAGCCACTCCAACCATTTTTTTGGATTATCATATGTGTAGCAGCGAAGATACTGCTCAAGGATAGGATTTATTACCTCGGTCTGGCCATCCGACTGAGGATGATAGCTGGAGCTGTAACAAAGAGCAGTGTCGTGCAACTGGAAAAGGGACCGCCAGAAATTGCTGAGAAAGACTCTGTCACGATCACTGACAATTGAGAGAGGCATACCATGTAACCGCACAATGTTAGCAACGAAGGCCTTGGCAACC
>Ga0325402_1005049_pt1 | contig 12290 bp, 9 predicted proteins | sample PopdelMetagenome_22_FD_207212 | JGI IMG/M metagenome (GOLD analysis project Ga0325402, IMG submission 207212) | Populus deltoides microbial communities from Bellville, Georgia, United States - Xylem-PdKOR-R3 | ecosystem: Host-associated > Plants > Phyllosphere > Stem > Wood/Secondary xylem...
CCTTCTTTTTTTATATACATAGCCATGAAACGACGTTGTTTTGGTCTTTTAATTAAAATGCCAAAATGATGAAGACAAACGCTGTAGAATTGTAGACGACATACAGAGATAACCTAATTAAAGAAAAACAATTTCAATCCATAGCTCCTGTGCCCGTAATACGTCTCCACCTCAAACACAGCGTCCCCTCTATCAATGGGCTCTACCCTTATCGGCAGCCTCTCGTAGTGATCCCACTCGTTCCCTCCAATTCATCAAGCCTGGACAACTCCTGCCTCGACACAGTGTATAACTCGCTGGTGACCAAGTGAGACCTAGTGGTGTATGGAAGTTTGAGAAGGAATGGGACCCTGTAGTGCCACAGACAAGCAGGTAGTTGTCAACGGTTCTGTAGATTCCATTGAAGACAACATCCTCGATTTAGATCAGATCTTGCATCAAGACATGATTGGAAAAGCCCCTCTTCAAAGTTCCATACGTGAATATCAGCATTGTCGTTGATGCACAATTGCTATTGTTTTCTGTTTCGATGCCCATGTGTTTTCTCTTTTTCTTTATGATTTTCTTTTCCTCTTTACATTGTTGTTGTTTTCTTGTTACATGCAGAAGCACCTATTTGTGGTTAGAAAGCGAATTGATGAGAGAGGGATAAAAGAGGGGAATTGTACTATAGAAGTCTTTGTTTGATTTGTCAAAAACATCTGAGTCTTTGGTCGTGATTTTTTTATTTGATTTTTTTGGGTTGACCTGAGTCAACTCGGGTCAACCCATCTGACCAGTGACCCGATCATTAAACCAGGCCGACCACCGGGTTGGATTTCAAAACTATGTAAAAAAGGCTTAATTATGAAAAAAAAAAGAGTTTAACAATCCAATTAAAAACTCTAAAAAATCTCAACGTTAAAATTTAAAGTTAAATATGAGAGGATGAATAATAAAGTGGATAAAAAAAAACACCACACACTTTATAATCTTATAACATATATATAATTGTTTTTATATAATATACCGTGTCATTTAACATATCAACTCTAATAATATTTAAATATCACTAACACGTATTTAGGAAGAATGAATTTAAAATAACAACTTTTCAAAGTTTTTAAACTTTCAAACAAGCTACTAAATAAATCCACTTGTTATGTTACAATCTTCAATTTAGATAAATTTTTAAATTTTTTTCACAAATCCCATATTTTACCAATTTTCTTAGATTCAACTCAATGGGTGTTTGGTATATATCATGGTGTAAAATGTCTTTTAAAAATATTTTTTATTTTAAGTATATTAATTTTTTTTTCAATTTTTTTATATCAATATATTAAAATTATAAAAAATATTAATTTAATATTTTTTTTAAATAAATATACTTTTTTTTAAATCTATCGTACTACATCCGACTTCTTCGTCTTATGTCAAGAACATGGTCGAAGATGCTTACCAATGTTAAAAAAAAAAAACGTTTAAATTCGACACACGACTTGACCACACTGGATATTTGCCTCGAAGAGACGTACCAAAAAGCAACACGCCCTCATCATAGACGATACTGAACCTCCACGATAATCCAATAAAACCACGCCACATCATCCCCAACCTCGAGTCGCCCCGCGCGATCAAAAAATCGATCACGGTTCCCCACCCCAAAAACCAGCACGTGTCCAATTACCACCGGCAAAACCCGTCAACACATTCCCTTACCAGTACAGCCAGTCATTCTCTGTGCTTCAATTCCCGCTAGGTATATAATCAGCTCCTTCCCTTCCCTTCTCTCTCTCTCTCTCTCTCTCTCTGATTTTCGGTTTCTGAATTAGCCAAAAAAATTCTGCGTTTCGCTTTATCCAGATTGCTGTTTCAAGGTCAGTAGCAAAGTAATCTTTTGATTTTATTAGGTATTTATTTTCATGGAAAACAAATTATTATTTGAAGTATATTTCTTTTTTGATTTTTTTTTTGTTTTTTTGATCTTCTGAGCTAAAAAAAGCAACTTTTTTTTGTGTCTGTTCTATTTTTTGATCTTTTGATTTTTAAGTGACAATTAAGAGCTTGATTTTGATTAAAGTGAGATCTTTTTGAGTTCTTGATTTTGAATGTGAGTAATTAAGTCGTGGTTAAGCTTGATTAATTGTTAATAACATATAATTAGTGATTATAGGGGTTTTACGTGATAAATTTGAGAGTCTTTTTGGGTTCTAGTTAGGTAGTGTGGTTGTTGTAGCTAAAGCTTAGCTAAAAAAGTTAGGGTTTTCTTGGGGATAATTTAGGAAATTAGGTTTTCTGAGTTGTGGTTGAAGGGGGGTTTAATAAAAGATGATTAAATTTGGGTTTTTTTGGGGCTTAGGTAGTGTTGTAATTGTTACTAAATTTAGCCAAGGATTAGGTTTTTTGTGAGGTAATTAGGGTTTTTTCAGGGATAAGCTGGTTCTTGAAATTGTGGTAATTGAAATTAGTCTTCATTGTTGTTTTCTTTTTGGTGTTCTTCCTTTTTGCTAGTGCTGATGTAGAGTTATATTGTTTGTTTTAGATCCCTACAAGAAATTGTTGAAAGCTGAAACAGATCACAAAAATATTGGGTTCAAATTTGGTTGGTGACGCCCGAGTTGTTGATTATATTGTGTGGTTTTTGTGGGTTTTATAATTTTGATCTGGGTTTTGGTTTTATAATTTTATTATTACTGAGGGTTTAAGGATATTTACTATTGAAAAAATTGGTCGGGGCTGGCTCTGGAGAGCTACTTAGATTCTGGCCACGGCCACCAAGGGTCGGTGCCTGGTATGGTACCTTCTCGAGTGGCTGGAGCTTTTGCCCAATCTTCCTCAAGTTCTGGAATTTTCTTCCAAGGGGATGGGCAGTCCCAGGGTTTAGTTAACTCTCACTTGAGCTCATCATTTGGCAACTCATCAAATTCGATTCCTGGAACCGGGCGACCCAATTTGGGTCCGGTTTCTGGGGACATGAATAATGCGGTTTTGAACAGTGTGGCAAACTCCGGACCGAGTGTTGGGGCGAGTTCTTTGGTGACCGATGCAAATTCAGCGCTTTCTGGAGGTCCTCATTTGCAGAGAAGCGCAAGTATCAATACAGAGTCATATATGCGCTTGCCAGCATCACCTATGTCTTTTTCATCCAATAATATAAGCATTTCAGGCTCATCAGTTGTTGATGGGTCCTCTGTGGTGCAGCAGGGCAACCATCAGGACCGAAATGTCCAGCAGGTTCTGCAGAATCAGCAGCAACAACACGGTGCTTCAAGTGCTACATCCTTGCCCACATCACAAATTGGGCAAGTTTCACTTCCCATGGGTCCAAGAGGCCAGGGATCCTTTCTTCAAGACCATAATAATCTATCGCAAGTGCAAAAGAAGCCAAGATTGGATATCAAGCAGGAAGATATTCTGCAGCAGCAGTTGATGCAGCAACTGCTGCAAAGGCAGGACTCCATGCAGCTGCAAAACCGAAACCCGCAGCTACAAAACTTGATTCATCAACATAGACTGAGGCAACAGCAGCATCAACTTCTCCAATCTATGCCACCGTTGCAGAGAGCCCAGTTACAGCAGCAGCAACAGCAGCAGCAGCAGCAACAGCAACAGCAAATGCATTTGAGGCAGCAAATGCAACACCAGGCCATGCAACCAGCATCTGCCCTCAAGCGTCCCTTTGAAGGGGGTATTTGTGCCCGTCGTTTGATGCAATATCTATATCATCAGCGGCAACGGTTTGCTGTAAGTTCTTGCTGTTGTTTGATAACTCTATAGCAGATAACCTTTTCCTCGTTATTAATATTTGTGGCATTCTGATGCCATACTAAATTCATGTTTTCCCTGGGTAAATATGTATGCTCATATACTTATTGCCCAGTATATAAATTCATTTTAATTAAGCAGTACCTGAAGCACAAATGTGTTTTTAATCTTGTCATGGACTTTTATTATTTTAACAGGAGAACACTATTGCATATTGGCGTAAATTTGTCGCAGAGTACTATTCTCCTCGTGCAAAGAAAAGGTGGTGCTTGTCATTATACGAGAATGTTGGGCATCATGCACTTGGTGTTTTCCCCCAGGCAGCTATGGTCAGTGTTTTTGTCCTTTTCCTGTTAATAAAGTTTTTCTATTTAATTTTTACTGACAAGTCATTGGACTCCTTACTGATACAAGTGAATAGATTTCTATTATTTTTCCTGATGTTGAGCTTTAGTTTTTCCATTTTCTCATGGTGATTTCATATGTTGGTTAAGAGCAAGCAATAGATTTAGTAGCTTCAGTCATCACTTGTTTATTTGTAGACATCATGTTGTCATCACCTGCATGTAACAGTTCTTTTTTTCTTTTTTCAGGAGGCATGGCAGTGTGACCTTTGTGGTTCCAAGTCTGGAAGAGGTTTTGGTAAGGGAATTGTGATGCTTTGTAGTAATGGATGATGTGCCCCAACATTATCACTCCTATACTCTAATTCTTGGAATTTTTTTCATGTAAAAAATGACATTGAAAATTACTGGTTTGATTTTGGAACGAATTGCATGTTAGTGTGAGATAATTTAGCTTCATAAGTTTACTGAGCTTTTACTCTGTGCAATCATTTTTGTAATTTGAGTATCTTGTGTAAACACTGTCAAACTCTGGTCACTCTCGGAGATGACCCTACATGATTTTATGGAAGTCAATACAGTGTAATGTATACATAAATCTATGGGAGACAAGATTAACAAAGCATAATCTTGACTTCAATTTTCTTTCATGGAACTGTTGCTTGTCAATTGGAGTGTTGATGCAAACAAATGGTATAATCTTAACATCAATTTATTTTCACATTCAAATTGAGAATTCATATTCCCATTGGTTATCAAGCATAATTGTTGACATGAAATGAAACAGACATGGGTTCCAAATCTGGATTGCATGGGGTGAAAAATTGGGATATGACAGGACTGATAAAAGTCTTTTTTTTCCTCTTTTTTTTTTGTTGCTCTTTTGATGTTTAATGGTTGTTTCTGGTTCAATATTTTGGTTACTCAACTTTTTGGCCCTAATTTGCATCTATAATCATTCTCTTGGCATGTTTTTTGTGCACTTGTATAGTATCTATGTTATCTGCTATGAGGGTCATTCCTAAAAAGGAACAGGACATATCTGGGTGCTTTGATTTTCTGGTTAATTTATTTTCCTTGGGCATTAGCTGAGGTGGGTTGTTCAGGATGAGCCCCGAGTTTAAATTCTCACCGGTGGTTATTTTTTCCTCAGATTTCTTCTGCCTATTTTAAGTTGACTTGTTTACGAGCGTTTATGGTGGCTTGTTGCGCTCTCCACAAGCCACCTTTTTTGAGGCTATTAAATTCAAATATCTACATTTTAGTAGATGAAACAAAATATGAACATCATCAAAGAGCCATCTGCAGCTCATTAGCTAAAAAGTTAAAATGCATGCTTTGGTTCTTTTCTTCATTGTTTTTTGGAATGTTAACGTGATAACATGATGATTCCATATTTTTTGCTCGTCATAAAATAATCATAGGGCCACTATCTAGCTCCTGTTCAACCCTCAACTTAGACGTAACCAGTGTAACTCGGAACATCCTTGTGATTCATTTATTCTGGAGATTTAACTCCGAGCTTGTTATGGGTTATTTTTTGCAGAGGCAACTTTTGAAGTACTCCCTAGGCTTAATGAAATCAAGTTTGGAAGTGGTGTCATTGATGAGCTTCTGTTTTTGGACTTGCCACGTGAATTTAGATTGTCTTCTGGAATAATGATGCTGGAGTATGCAAAAGCAGTCCAAGAGAGTGTATATGAGCAACTTCGTGTTGTTCGTGAGGGTCAGCTTCGTATTATATTCACCCCTGACTTGAAGGTCAATATGAAACCTGTTTCTGATACAAGTATTGCTAATTTCTAAATTTCTTATTAACTGGCTAGTACTTCTATTCATTTTTAGATATTGTCGTGGGAATTTTGTGCTCGGCGCCATGAAGAACTTCTTCCACGGAGGGTGGTTGCACCACAGGTACTATGTTTGAAACATTGTGTTCATTGGAAAGTTCCAGTAGTTCTTTGTTTTTCTGGAGTGATGCTTCCTAGAGATGATCCATCACAGTTACCCTAACCAAAGAAAAACATGAGAAAATGAATAGAGAAATAGAGGCTGAAATAGTCATCTCTTTGTTTGGTTGTGAATGCTCTTAATCCAAAGCATTCAAGGATAAGCGTGGTGGATCTTCGATAACACCTATGAAGTTCTAGATAGCAATTACTGGATTGCACATCATTCATCACTGTGATGTGAGCCCTCTTCGATTTTGAATGTTGTAAATACATTTTTAACTTCAACCTAGTGAGTGCTTTTGCAGGTGAATCAGTTGCTCCAGGTTGCGCAGAAATGCCAGAGCACTATTGCTGAAAGCGGATCTGATGGGGTTTCTCAACAGGATTTGCAAACAAACAGCAATATGTAAGTAAAATGAGCACTCTTAATTCTTTCTTAATACAATTTGGTGCTGCTTATGCAAGCTTTCTGGCTGAAGCTTCTTGACTCATAAAGTTAATACACTCCTATGTTAATGAGCTTAGGTCCACACAGACCCCATCCTTGAGGCTATATTTCCTGAAATAAAAAGCATCTGACATGTTCCTGTTGTTTTGATGGACATAATTATGTTGTTTTGCTAACTCAAGCTCCCCTATTCATATGATAGAATGAGTGCTTGAGGTATCTAGTGTTGATCCTGCATAAATGAAAGTTGTGGAGAGAGAATTTGGGTGTCCTTGAGCATTTTGGATGAAGTCTCTCAAGATTTGAATCTGTAGACTAGAGCTTGCAGCTGAGACTGTTACCTTTCTAGACAGTGGTCCGCATAAATCTTTTATGTTCTAGTGGAGCATTAAACCATATAGCTTTCCTCAGGCATGACATTCACAAAACAGTGTCTCAACTCTTGAATGAGCTTTAAAATTTTAATTGAAGGCTTTATCAAATAATATTTGGTTTGCAAAGGAATGGATTATAATTATGGCTAGCAGTTAAATACTGATCCAACATTGATCTTTTATAAAGGGTTCTGACAGCTGGTCGCCAGCTTGCAAAGAGTTTAGAGTTGCAGTCACTGAATGATTTGGGTTTTTCCAAAAGATATGTCCGGTGCCTGCAGGTATAACTTTCACACTTTCTGGATCTGAATTTCTATACTGATAGAAGAATTACAATTTACTTTGTTTTATGATTTTTACTTCAATGTGTGACAGATATCTGAGGTTGTCAACAGCATGAAGGATCTGATTGATTTCTGTCGGGAGCAAAAAGCTGGGCCAATTGGTAAAATCCTTTTTGTGGCTGGTGTTATTCCAATTTGTGTGTTTTACCCTATCCTAGAAGGTTTCTTTAGAATAGAATTTTGTTATGCAGTTCAGTGCTTTCTCAAGTTTAATATCTTGTGGTTGAGAAAAATTGGAGTGTTTTGGCTTCTACTTTTCTTTCTTCCTTTATTATTTGCAATGATCTGTGTTGTAATTTTCTTTATACTGAAAGGCTGTCTCTTGTTGATATATTTGCCTTATCTGCTGTTAGGAATTTTCTTATTAAGATTTTTCTGATGTTTGCATTCAACATGAAGGTCACTACCTCGGATGAATTTTATCAGAAACTGGCCCTGTTTGGTTTCAATTCTTTTATACAATCCTTATTATTTTAGTTCTTAGACAGCTAACAATTTTGCGGTTCATTTTTGTTCATTTTGACTATTCTGCTTTGTTTTTTTGTTGCCTGCTAATTTTGGTCATGAGAGAAAATGTTGTTTCAATCATAGACTGCATAAAGACCTGATGTGAATCCATGTCTGCAGAGGGCTTGAAAAGTTATCCTCGACATGCCACTGCAGCTAAGCTCCAGATGCAGAAAATACAGGAAATGGAGCAGTTAGCAAGTGTTCAAGGTCTGCCAACTGATAGGAACACCATCAATAAGCTGATGGCATTACATCCAGGAATAAACAATCATGTCAGTAGCAACAATCAAATGGTTGGTCGAGGTGCTTTGAGTGGTTCGGCGCAGGCTGCTTTGGCATTAACAAACTACCAAAATCTGCTCATGAGACAGAACTCGATGAATTCAAACTCCTGTTCACTTCAACAGGAGGCTGCTTCACCATTCAGTAATTCTAATCAGAGTCCATCCTCAAACTTCCAAGGAGCTGCTAATTTCATACAAGGATCCATGCAGAACTTACCTGTGAGTGGCTTTTCAAGTCCACATCCACCTCCCCAACAGCCCCAGCAGCTGCAGCAGCGCTCATTGAGCTCTAATAGCTTACTCCAACAGAGCCTTCCACGATCCTCCCATGGCAACCAGACATTGCAACCACAGATGATCCACCAACTGCTGCAGGAAATGTCCAATAACAGTGGAGGAGGAGTCCAACAACATTCCATTTCTCGGCAGAGTGGGAATGGTGGTGTGGCAAGGATCGGACTCGGTTTTGGAAGCAACAGTATGGCAACGGCACCAACTGCTTCCACTGTGTCAGTAAGTGCAGGAGGACCTGCACCAAGCCAGAGCAACAGTTTTAAAGCTCCTGCAAACAGTGATTCTTCAGCAGCTGGTGGCAACAGTGGGTTTAACCAGAAAGTACCAGATTTGCCTCAGAATCTTCATCTGCAGGACGACATTGTTAGTGATATTGCCCACGAGTTCACTGAAAATGGGTTTTTTAACAGTGACCTTGATGATAACATGGGTTATGGATGGAAGGCATGACTAACAGAGGTGGACCAGTTATTTGCTCTCAAATGAGCGAGTGTGGGCCATCTGTATTTGTACAGAATATTCAAATATCTGCTTTCTCCCCTACCTCCCAAGCTTTTTCTAATTATGGAATTTGTTGTGGCATCAGGCACTTGCACTTCAGTAGGTACTTAGGTTTTCTCTATTTTTGTTCTTCTTCTTTTGCCTTCTCATCAACTTGTCTTTTTAGGGATTTTTTTAATCAAGTCTTGCAAGTGTAATCTATTGGACAAAACTGGAACAGGAAATATGATATCTAAATGAGTTCTCCAATATTGTATTTAAGCTTTTGTCTAGAATGTAATCTATGAGAATTTTGGGCCACATCCTTTATGGCTTTGAGCCACTTATCCTGTCTTGGGTGGATTGCCATGTTCTTACTACTTTGTGCTGACATACTCCCAACTCGCTTCAAAATAGGATGGCTAGTACTATGCCTATGATTCATTTGTAGAGTATTGGAAAGTGACTGCCAGTTTTAGGGTATGGCTGATGGGATTTGTCACCGAAATCCACATCAATCTTATACCATTCAAGCTCCTCCTATCTTTACCGAGACCAGATAAATGCTTCCCCTACCTCTCATTTGTTGGGCAGCATCTTGCCCTCTTTCTAGGGTTTGACGCAGCGGCCTGCAAGTCACCTTATCTGCCTCGTCAAAAGGATTCGAACCAAAGTGGTGGCACTCCCACTCATTCAGGTTTTGTTTGATTAGTGTTCCTTAGTGTTTCAAAATTAAGATTAACGCTAATGACTGACGTGGCAATGAATTGGCTGGCCAACTGGCAAAGCCCTAATCTTCGTAATCAGCAGAATGCCAGTGGATAAGAATGCCAAAGTAGCATAAAGTGACAGAAGAACTATCTTCCAAATCAGTCGGTCGGCACCCCGTCCCCATTGCTATTATGCCCCAACTCGAAGACACAACAGGACCCACTGGGCCTAGAAGACCGCCAGTTTAGTGAAATCCCCATGATAACAACAATCTCTCAAGTAAAGAAACTATATATTTCTTCAAAGAGTTTCACTTTCTCAAGTCAAGGATTCTGTCTCTCCAATTTATTGTCCTGTGAATCTTTTCACAACAAGATTGCGAGAGAGAAAAGATAGTGGCATTTGAACTGAGTATGTGATCTGTCCCTCCAATTGGTTGATGCTTGTAATGGATTCCTGTAATAAGATTGATTTTAACTTCTTAAACTCCATCTTACACTGTCCGTTGAATTAGTGTTTATCTGGTTTTATTTCTATTATTTTTATCTTTTCTATTCTGGAATATAAACCAAATGTTACTTATACTCTGTACTTGTTCAGACCATAATTAGATGCCAATAATACAGGCGAGAGTTTAACATGCAGATCTACAATTAATATTATAATCATCCTTCATTATTAATTGTTTCACAAACAAATGAACATGATCAATCCAGAATTTACATTGATTTGCAAGAATACAATATTTGTGGACCACAAAAAACTAACCCACCATTTTCATTTTTCAGCTAAAGCTGCCCCCCTAATATATTTCTTTACTATGTAACAATATCTCTTGCATGACCAACCCTACCTACAAAGATTTCATTTGCCTTAAAATTGCTTCAACTTTTCTCTAAATTCACTAGGACATATCAACACAGAATCCAAGCACACACCACCTTTAGTATGTGTACAATCAATCTGCATCATGGAAAATTTGAGCTTCATTGGGGTATTTTTGTTGTCAACAACAAAATCACCAACACGGTAATGCCCCCAGTTTCCTTGTTGATGCAAGTAACATTCTGATGAGGCTTGCTGGCCATTCGATGTTGAAAGCTGAAATCGGACAGGTTTAGCACCCCAACCATGAACTTGATCGACATTACAGGCTCGTCGGCCAAATTTTTTCGAGGTTTTTCCCAGTTGGAGCTTGAAGAATAGGCTATAAGTTCCTGCTGGAAATTCAAACTCTAATTCTCCCACTACTTCAAGCCACCATATTTGTTGAAGATACGCAATTGTGTTGAACCTACACGGCAACAATATTTAATAATTAGTTCTTGCATTTTTTGTAACTTTGAATTAGTTCTTACTATAATAATAATAGAAATTTTTTTTTTTATGGCTGAAAACCCCAAGACTTTGGAAGACATTTTCCCTATTCATTGAAAAAAAAAATGTGTTTTTGGGTTCATCAAATTACAAACATTGGAAGCTAGAAATTTAACGAATTTTATTCAATTTTGTATATGGACCATGATGAAAGATAATTTTTAGGCTCCATTTGCGATTTAATCATGTTTTTAATTTTTTTAGTTTCAAATTATTATTTTCTAGTATTTTTAGATTTTTTTTAATATATTGATGTTAAAAATAAATTTTAAAAAATAATTATATTAATATATTTTTAAATAAAAAAATATTTTTTTAAAAAACTCTGCACACTTTTAAACAGTAAAAAATTACCATCCAAGTTCCATCATTATTTTAGTCATGCACACAAGGCATCCAAAGAAGTATTTAATTTCTCACAGCAGTCAAGGGGCAAGAAATCCAATAAATAATTGGCATAAAGTCTTCAATATTATAAATATTTTTCCATCTTGCGAATTAGTACTTGAAAGTCATTATTTTTAGTCAACTGTTTGCACTATTTTCTGGGGATTGATTGTAGACATAAGAAATGGCCTGCTACTGGCCAGATATGTATATTTTAATACTCTCTCGATCAGGGAAAACAGTGGTCCATTTTTATTTTTTTTTAAAAAAAATTATAAATTTATATGTTCATAGCTAGATAACCACAAACTCGCATAGATCTCTTTTCACTTGAATTTACTCGATTTTTGATGTAGTAATTTAAATCCAAAAATCCCATTAGTCTTACTGATGCGCATCATGAAGCCTTCGATAGATCATGAATCTTACTTCATATATATAGAGAAACTCCAAAAAGAAAAAGAAAAAGAATATATAAATATGTAACCTGGATTCCTCAGATGAAATATGATTCCAATATCTTCGATCATCTATCCCAGTTATCCTTAATGCCTTATAAGAAACAGCTACACAAATCTTGCCACTACTTTTATCCAACCAAACTTGCTGTAGAAAATTAATCATGCGAAGATTTATCATTAAATATTAGACAAGAGATATAGCATATAATTAATTAACTCACTTGCGATCTATTTTATTTCATTTCTACAAAAATGCAAAAAAGAAAAAAAAGAAGAGATCAGAGGGATATATAGATATATATACCTTGGTGCCATCTTCAAAGCAATTAGGTTGACACAATCTTGCATAGATCTCTTTCTTGCTCAAACTCTCAGGACTCTGACCTAAAATCTTCTCTACAAGATACTTATAGTTTGATGGAAGCTTTGTTTCCCACACAAAATCAGCCAAAGAAGCACCATGAAAAGTCTTGTTCACCTTGGCTAGTTTGCATATCTCAGGAGGATCCAAGTGCATAAGAATAGAAGCAACACTACTTTCTGGGATATCATCAAGATTAGGTCTTAATGGAGAAGA
>Ga0325402_1005050_pt1 | contig 12287 bp, 10 predicted proteins | sample PopdelMetagenome_22_FD_207212 | JGI IMG/M metagenome (GOLD analysis project Ga0325402, IMG submission 207212) | Populus deltoides microbial communities from Bellville, Georgia, United States - Xylem-PdKOR-R3 | ecosystem: Host-associated > Plants > Phyllosphere > Stem > Wood/Secondary xylem...
TTGTCAAAAGAGACGAGTCTGTCAGTTTATTTAACGTTGATTTGAGCTCAGCATGATTAATTTACAGGTCTCCTTGTCTGTTATGATGATTTGACGGCTAGATTAAGCAATAATATTAGATTAGCCCTAAATTTCCTTAATCTATATTGTAATATTATTTTAATTGTAGTACTATTGTTATCAATCAATGAATCGCAGTTCAATTTGCATTAATTAATATCATTATTTACCTTAAAAAAGTCTTTGAATTCGAATTCCTTTTTCATGTACAAAAATAGAGATCAATACATATTTCTTCCAAATCCAAGACTCCAAACAAAGGGGAAAAAACAGTCAGTTTTAATTCTGCATAGCTTTTACAGTGGCCTGTTTATAAGTAACAGCTACCTAAGGGCAGTGGTAGATGGTTATGCTTTTACTGCCCTGCGTTTCCCATCTTCCCTGTCAGCGTCCAAATCCAGTTTTGACGATTCACGAAGAAATTATTTGCAAGCCACGCCAACTGCTAGCTAGCTAGCTAGCACAGCCCACATAAATGCGAGGCAGCGACTTGCTATAGGGCAGTAATGGCTGTTAATTTCCCGGCAGAGGCTTGAACAAAACCAATTTTCTTTTCGTGATTTTGCAAGCAAGATATGACATGCTTAAAAGAGGGTTAGCCAAAGCTATTTCCATGGCAGGGCACCGAGACTCAACAAAAACAACTTACGGATACATGAATCCTTTCGTGATCCGAAGCCCAGTCCACCTTTCTATCAAGATAGTTGAAAATTATTCTGTGCCATTTTAATTGACATTATTTTTTATCTCCCTCTGCCTCTGTTCTCCCTTTCCGCTGTCTATTGAACTCTACCCTACCACTTGAGATGAAGCAAAGTACTATTCAACAAATATTTTAAAAAATAAAAGCAAGTATACTTGTAAAAGCCCAAATGAATATGAATACGATGATAAGAGAATGAAAGAGGATTGAACAAAATCAATGGACAGAAAAAAGTAATATAAATAAAAAGGTGAGGGCAAGTCTCTTTTTGTTAGATGTAATTAGTTGAATTATTATCCGAAAGGAATCGTTTTCAATGCTGGCTGCTAGCGAGCTTTGGTGGGAAGGAAAAACGCATGCTGAAGCCATTTTTTCATCAGTTTTCAAAGATGTTAGGCACAGATATAAAAGAGGTGCTTGTGGGGTAACGATTAACCTGAGCACGATTCTGTCTTCTCTCGCTATAAATCACAGTTTTAAGGAGAATGTGTTTGTTTACTTACGTGTACCATGCGATGCATCATCAAGGATATGAGGTTGGGAAGGCCAAATTAGAAAAGAAAATTTAAAAAGGGTTGAAAGTTCAAATTTACTAATTTTAAAGCTAAAAGGGCTAACTTTTGCAGGGGCCGGGGCCTGCCAGCCACCCCAGCCTCCGCCCCTGCACATCATGTTGCATTAAATTTCTCAAGAAAAAAACAAATTATAGATGTGTTTGATAATCATTGAATGATATTTTCGTAAAAATACTTTTTTTTTTATTAAAAATGTATGTTTATAATTTTTTTAGATTTTATTTTATTTTTAATATCTAGTTATCAAAATTATTAAAAAAAATACCTAAAAATATTAATGATGTGATTTTTTTCAAGCAAAAAACAATATAAAAATATTTTGAAAAATAACTTAAATGCAAAAACAAAAACTTAAGTATGTGTCTGCTATTGTAGTGGTTTTTGTGATTGTGTTTTAAAAATAGATTTTATTTGGAAATGCAATTGAAACGAGTTTTTCACTATAGAACTACTCGAAATTACTTGAAGTTTTTTTTTGTTTAAGTTTTTAAAAAATTAATACAAGTTAACTCTTCCATAATTGAGACTTGATAATGTATATATAATATTCTAGTTAGTTGCTGTTACATAGAATAACCTGTGATAATTCAAATTCAAATGGTGCTTTTAATTACAAATTTTATATATATATATATATATATATATATATATATATATATATATTCCAAATTCTTATGTTATAATTGCACCCTGGTTAAAAGTTAAAATGTTAAAGGATAGAATATTTCAAATGAGAGAAGTACTCAAGATAATTCCAGCAGCTATGGTTTGCAGGGGTATGGTCTCCTTCAAAATCCATGCCCTACTGGGCCTCAGAATGAGTGACCGTGTTCTACCTTTTTAGATACTGATGGGACAAGCCGACCCTATTTGCTTGCTTTTGATACGCACTGCTCCTTGAAAGGGAAAAAAATACAACAAAAAAATAGAAGAAGAAGAAGAAGAAGAGAAAAGACGAAGAAGAAAATGTTTGGCTGTGTGACCCGCATAGTAGCAGGGCCCAAAATGTGCACCATTTCAAATACATGCAATATCTTATAATTCTTAAGAAGCAATATTTTGCTGTATGAAAACTTGGGTTCATCATGACAATCCATGGTAATACCAGTGGTATTTTCTTGTTTTTGATGAAGGCTTTATGACAATTTTTGTCACACAATAATACGAGTCTTGCATATAACGATGGGTCTCTGGGATATATTTAGTATTAATCTTATTTTCGGATTTTAAATTTATGATGAATTTTCTGTTGGGGTGTTGATGGGAGATGAAGATTATTGTCTTGTTACTTTACGACCTTACTAGATTAAAAAAAAAAACCCAAAAATAAAAAAAAGGACCTGTACCAATTCAACTTGATCAAGTATTCGGCGGCATGCATGTTATTTGTATGAATAATTTACGTCTTCGGGATGAATGTGTAAGAGAATGGGAGCTGCAATGAAAATTAGGACGAGGATGCAGCGATGCAGTTGCAGTAAATGGGATCACAGAAATACACTGACACGGCGTTGATTAAGACGGCCTGTCCAATTTTGTGCACCGTTTCAACTTTCAAGAGTAACATTGCCAGATGCCTGTTACCGTGAAACAGTTTTATCAGTGTTAGCCTCAACAAGAACGCAAAATAAGCTCCATATCCCGTGTAAATACGAAACTTGTATGCATGACACATGCTCAGATCCAATAATGGAGTATATCACAGTAGGCAACAAAGCAAAGCGTTGAAGATAACATGGCAATATGCAGTTAAATAGATTTGCAAGGCAGGATAAAGAAGAGAGACTGGCACCACAAGCTGATGGAATAGATCCTAGACAGCTAGGCAAAGGCTGTGATAAGTATAAGAGAAGAGAGTCGAACAGTCTTCTACAGATGACAACTAGACTTGCAGAACATTTCAGATGGCAAGTTTCATGTTGCTTCACGGGGTTATTTTATTTAAAAAAATGCAAAACAGGGATGAAAGGTATCTATTCAGTTTCAAATAGTTTGAACACATATTTGTATTCAATTGCAACCACTATATTCTGTCTATTCAGGGGATCATAAATCAAGCAGAGAGAGCACATTTCCATAGAGGACATCACGATAAACTGTATTTTGGTTGCGGGACATGAGAAAGAGTATTGTTTCACACAGATAAGGACTTCTAGATAGCAGTTCCTGGAATTCTGTTCGTGAGACACGACTATATATGTGAGCATCTCTGAATTTGTATTGTCTAGTTATATAAATACAGCGTACTTGATCATTCATGGTGTCCATAAAAAGCAAAACGATTATTACACATTATAACCAGATGCTAATTTATTGACAAAAGTACACAACAACCTCACAGTCGTGTATATCTATCATGTAAATAATGGGAAGTTTTGCACAGATTTCTACATGACTGTTGAACAAAGATAGACACGAGTTGTGTCCTCACAAGACATGTCAAATTTAATAGAAGTGCCCCCCAGGAAATTAGATATAACTGAAATTCCTCAGATTAAACTAAAATACCACATATTGAGTAGGGAAATAAAGCATAGCTGATAGTAAGTGCTACCTCAGTCTCAAATCTCCCATTGATCATCTCCACAGCATCTTTGAGCATAGATACATCAACATCCCCGTTTGGTAGTGGTACAACCATTTTATCTGGCATTACACGGGTAAAGGATGACTTTGTTTGAGATGTATAACGTAGCACCTCATCTAGTTCCTCAAGAGTCCTTGTATCGACCTTTAGGAAAAAAAAATCAAGACTAACAAGATTCAGCAAGGCATGCACGCACAAAAAGTTTTGCAGATTAATTTCCACCCCACTATCAAACTATTTCTGATCCTTTAAAATCTGCTAGAAAAATTTAAAATGTGAAAAAACTACCTCAACCTCCATATGAAGGTTTCATTGCTCTAAATACCGATCAACAGATTTGATGGGGTTTATGATACCTCCAGCTATTGACATATGATTATCTCTTTTCGTAACCATATCAAATAAACCCATTCTGTGATTCCGACCTCCACCAATTAGCACCTAAAACAAGAGAATGCTACAATTCAAGAAAAATCTATACACAAAGCCAATGGAAAGATTATTGCTATGGAGCACAAGCGAGGAAGTGAACCATACCGCCCACTTATCAACCAAATGTAAACCTGGAGCAGTTTTTCGTGTATCTAAAATGCACGGCTGGGTGTGCAGCGTCAACCATTGTCTGCAAGATACATGAACAATATAAGCACTTTTGCACAAGGCAACAAACATAATGAGCCAATTTTCCAGGTCTGCAAGATTGAAATTCAATTAACTGCATAAGCAAAACCCACTTTGGATTTCATATGAAATTCACTGGTTAAAAGAATCACGACTTGTTCATGTGTGCTGGCTTGATAAGTTGGTAAATCCATTGTCATGGTGTTGGGAGATCTAGTATCAAATCCCACATATAATTCAAGGAGAAAGATTAAGGGAAAGGGGAATAGTTACCCCCTGTTCTGTAACCCAGCCACGGGACCAAAAACACTTCATTTGATCTACATTGAAATCCATTACAATATGTTACCAACCATGTTCAGATGTTCTATTCATACATCCATCTGAAACAGCACGTGGTCATGTTAACAAAATATAACCTGTAATTTGAAACATGCAGCAGTAACAGCATGAGTAGAGTGATTCTTACTACAAAATCATTTGTTTGAGAGTTTTTGGGCCGCTTGCATTGATCATCACTGTCCTTTTACACTTCTAACCCATGACACTTGGATTTAGACAGGCTGCAAAACATTTTGATGATTTCCATCTCTTGTTACGTACTCTAATATAGCCACAAATCCTTATTAAATTAAAGATGATGATGCAAGTAACTACACTAAATTACTTGATTCTATTTCCAAATTCTATGAAATAAAGAAACCTTAGTCAGAGATGCTATTCCGCTCATCTGCTACATAAATTTAGCACTACTCCTTCAGCAACAACAATGTTGTGTGCCCGTCCTGCATTAAAAGAGAAACAAGAATATGATAAAAACTCGTCAACGAGCACTTCAAATACCACGAAGTAACTTTTCTTAATTTCCAGTGGTTCACCAGAGACTTTCCAAACTGCAGTCCTTTCCGAACACAATCTCCATCTTTTCGAGACCACTCCACCTAATGTAAGGTCTATGTCAAAAATGATCAACGGTGCAAACCACACCAATAAAAGAAACACAGAGTGATTGCATCGATACCTTTAGCGAGGGATCAACCTCATGAAATATCATCTCTGCGAGTGAAATTCCAGCAATGATGCCATCCTCCTTTGCCAAGAAATGGGCTTCAACTTCCATGTCAAAAGGAACAGTAGCCAAACAAGTCACATCTCCTGCATTAAACCACAAATGTTGCTTCAGAAGTATCTTTATACAAGGAATCGAGGACCCATCTTTAGGAGTTTCTCAACAACATAACATAAATGTCAAAACTAAATGGATCAGAACGAACGAACTGAGGATTCAACTAAGCAAACGAGACAGACATTCTAGAACACACACAACATCGAACTCATTCAAAAAAACTTTCTGTGAGGAGAACAAAGGTCGACTAAAAAAATGAAAATTTAAAAAGGGATGAATCAAAACCTCGATCCCCGGCATCTTCAGCCAGGGCTAGCTTGATAACACCCTTCAAGTCATATGTAGGATGTGAAGGAGGTTTTATTATCATCGACTCAAACGATATTCCAGGATTACTGGTTTCAGTTACAGACATTTTAACAATCCGCCTGAGACAATCCAGGCTACTTAAAATAAATAAAACAATGTTCAGTACAACCACCATAATAAATAAATAAATGTGCCTTTTCTTTGAATAAAACAACAAAATAAACCTTGAAGTTGGACATAACTGATGTAAAATTAATGAAGAACTAAAAATGATCCGAGACATTAATTGTGTATTTGCCTGAAGCACTTCAAAGTAACATGCACATCAACCCTCCACCTATGCAGCATCAATTGGGTTAAGAAGCAAAATTCATCTCCACAAGAACACTTATTGTGTTTTTTCAAAACCAATATTTTCTCTCTCTCTCTCACACTCTCTCTATTTCCATTTCTGAATTATTTTTAAAAACCCAATTGAAGGTTACAACTCTGGTCCAATTTTGTGTCTGTGATGGGCTTAACTTTCGGCGCTTATCAAAAACATATCCAGTTTCCACTTCGTGAACCCCTCGTCATCGTCGTGTTTTAAACTTTGGCTCTTATTTTCCCAAAAAATAAAAAAGATTGATTGATAAATACATGAGAAGTCTTCATCCTTCACATTCTTGCACATTTGAAAAGATAAAATCTTGCAGTTTAATAATATGGTTATGGTTGCATATAATCAAGTAATTATATCATCAAAACATGAGTACTGGAGTCATTAACAAATCAATATAGGGTTTAGTTACTGTGTCCTAGTAAATGTGGGCCTGTATCCTTAATAAGCCCATATAATAAGTTGCAAATACTTTCAGTCCACGATGAGCGGTGGTGGCTTCAATAGAAGATTCGAAGGCGTTTCTTCGATAACCAAGGCAACCGACCATGCTGAATGAAGAAAATCACTCATTCAAAAGTACCAAATTAATCATAAGCTAATTGAAGTGGGCAGGGAATTGATGAGAAGTTGAGAACCATTCACACGAGAGACACAGGAGGTTCATGGTATTAGGTTCTCATGCTATTACGAAAACGCTTGAATTTTTACTTAAAAATATATTAAAATAATAATTTGAAAACAAAAAAAAACAAAAACATTTCAGGCTGTATAAAGATAATCATGCTCTTTAATCACGTTGAGGAGAATATTGAAATTAAGGGATCCAGACACTCATGTAGCAAAACACACCATATTATAAATATATTCAATTTCAACTCTCTCTCTTGAAAACAGAAACCAGGGTGGAAAACTAACTTTGAAGAGCACTCCTGTAACCATAGCACGCTGTATAAAATGAAAGCTACGGAATATCAGAATCAACTATTCCCTTGTTTCTAAAATGGCTGCTAGTGCTTTGGTTTCGACTCATGACTTTCACTCGGCAAGTTAATATTCAAAGATGCAAATTATATAGCCCACTCTTCCCTTCATTTCTTCACTTTTAAATTAATTAACTTTCCAACCATCCCTTTTAGTCCAACAAAAACGGCATTCTAATTCACCCGCTATCTCTTCCTCTCCAAATCTCTCTCTATTTTACATTCTGTACGCTTTCAATTTATAAGACACCAAGAGTAACTAACCAGAGAGCAATTGAGCAAGAACAGAGAAAAAAGGTGATCATGTCTTCTTTGCGGGCGGGCGTGAGATTTGTTTTTCTTCTCTTCGTTATTGTCCTGGCAATATTGGTCTCCACAGGAAGATGCACAAGATCGGTTAGGGATGCAGGTTATTATTACATGCTTGATAACCGGCTTGCGCGAGGTCCAGTGCCGCCTTCAGGACCTTCTCCATGCCATCACAGCCTTGATCCTTACAGTCGGAGTGAATCATCTGATGCGGATGATTATGTTATGTGCCCGTAATTACTCTTATTTTTAGTGATTTTTCTCAAAGAATGTTGGAGTCCTTTTTGTTTGGTTCCATTCGTTTGTTCATGAAGATAATTACGAAGTTTTACAATTACTTGTTAGAGTTCGAGATGAGATGATTCAACATTGAAAATGATGTCTGCCAAAATACAGAGTTTACATTTTTCAAGCCTCCTCGTTTAAAATGATGTCTGCCAAAATACGATTCATTCTGATCTCTCCCCCTTATTCATTGTTACGATGAGAGGGTTTTAATCCTGTCATGAGTTCATTGTTCAATGACAACTAGAGTTGATTTAAGATGAATGGGAAATTGAACAAAATTATAAACGGGCCTTTAAAATTACTTAATAAATATTTTATTATTATTTTTTTTTATGTATGTCTAATGAGTCAAGCCTCAATCAATCTTAATTTTGTACTTGCTATTAAATAATATTTATGTAATTTTATTTATTGAAGATAGAATAATACTTTCAATTTAACCTATATATATTTTACTTGTATTTAAGTTAAAACTAAACACTCATAATATACAGATTATTCAGAATTATAACCTCTCTTTTATGTTTGATCTTAATTATTGTAATACTTGGATATTTTATTATTTAAGTGAAGGCAATCTTCATTTCATAAATAATAATTCACAAATATATCTTATTTATTTTTAGATACTTTTATTAAATAGAGACTTTGAGCCATTGCCAAAGGGATCGTTAAACTCAGTCTCGGCTCTTATGACAACATCAACATACCGTTATTTTTTTATTATTATTAATATGAATGTTTGAGCAGCTTACGTACACCTCAACTAATCCTACAGGTCTTGATGTTAATGATCATGTAAGTTTTAAGTGATCCTGAGATTTATAGGACTCGAACTGATAATCTCTAAAAAGCAAACCTAAAACTTGACCAATTAAACTACACCTCTTCAAATTACATTCCATTATTCTTGTTTATACCTGCAATGGTAATATAGTTTTTCTTACTTGGAAGTTGAACTGACCACGGTATTGCTGTTGCTCTTCATTTCATGACATTAATTAGCACCAACTAGATGTCCCTCAGCTTATTGAAATTGTATGCTCCCTGCCAATAATTAAGCTGGGAAAACATGGGATCTTTCTAGTTTTTATGTACATAGGAGGCAAGGATCCAGCAAACACATATACAGGTTCTATAACTTTTGTCTCTAGATTGATGATTTATAGCAACCTTAAAGATCTAGTTTGTTAGTTGCCCGATCATAGAAAAGCAGACGGTAAATTTCGTTAACATGAACGGGTCACCCCTGCATGTAAATGAGAGAACCTGACAATCGAGTTAGGTAGGTGCTTGGGCATGAGTTGAAATTGGGTATTCTCTTGTTTTAAGTTCTACTATTTAACTCTAATTTGATTAAGGTGGGTTACAGATTGATCCGCGAATTCCAAGTTTCTAGCCTCTCTTCGTAATAAGGTAAACTAGGGATTTTTGGGTAAATTGACGACCCAGCCCCCTCTCTCTGGAAAACTCACAAATCTTTCTAAATTTTATTCGACATCAAAATAAAAAGTAATTTATCATAAATCTCACAAGAACACTTTAAACATATAGAATGACGAGGGATATTTGGGTATTGGGTTTTGGTTGGGGTATAAAAATTCAGCTACTAGATTTTAAACATTTAATTGGATGTTATATTTTATAACTGTAACATGTAGTGAAGTTGTCGTTAAAAACCTCAATATATAATAAAATTATGGTTCTGAAAAATAATATTTAATTAATATAATGTTTTATAAACATGATGTTTGTCATAATTCAATTTTTGACCATTTTATTTTAATTATTTTAATTATTTTTATTTACTGAAAATGATAAAAAATTGATGAAAAAAATAATGCTAATGAAAAAAAACAAGTAAAATGAAATAAATGAAGACTGAATTAAAATCTGGGTTAAGGATAGCAAGATTGGAAGTTTTGGGGTTTAATTAAACTTTGGAATTAATCTAATTAAGCTTGGAATTAATTTAATCCAATTAAGGGTTTAATTGGAGAATTGATAAGTTTTTTACTTAATTGGACTTTGAATTTAATTAAATTAATGAAATCAGGGATTTAATTGAAGCAATATCAAAGTTTGGGATTTAATTGGGGTCCAAATTGCAAAAATTCAAATCCAAGGACTAGCTTGAAAATGACGCGGAAATGAAAGGATCCAATTACATTTTAAACAGGGGCTTGATTGCACAATTACAAGAATTCCAAGGACCAAATGGAAAGCAGCCTTTAGAATTGGAAAACAGAGTCGTTTTGCAAGCGACCGTTTGCTCGTCTTCTTCCTCTGCAACGGCTCCGCCATTAAAGGCAGAGATGTTTCTCCATTAAATGGGGCTCCCCATGCCATTACTGCCAGCTGTTACCACTACCGGGGCCGTCTCTGACCTTATAAAAGCCGGGTAAAGGCAACCTCGCGGGGGTGGACGGCAGGAAAGAAAAACAGAGAACTGCAGGGGGGAAGGAGAAAAAAATCCCAGGATGAAGATGGAGAGAAAAACAGAGAGAGACGAAAAAAAGAAAACAGGGGAGAGGGACATGAAAAAACCAGGGGGACAGATAGAAACCAAACAGAGCACAAAACAAAGCAAAGAAAAAACACCGAAAAAAAAGAAAAATCAAGGAGCAACACAGCAAGGGGTATTGGTTTTCGCCATTGTTTTTGTCCCTGCAGAAAAACCTAGAATCAACAACCAATTCACAGCAGGCCGGCCTCTCCATCATCTTCTTGGTTTCAAAAGTCGCTGAGAAAAATGAAGAGGAAACGCAAACAAAGTGAGCACATAAGGAAGATAAAGGGAAACCATAGGCGAGGATCCATCAGCACTGCAAGCGTCTTCGGTCTCCAGCACCAGGTAAGCAAACCTTTGCTTCTTGCCATTTGTAAATTTAATTAGCATTGGCTCTGTGCAAGTGAATTTTAATTCAATTGCACAATGAAGCAACACGCGTGCGTTAGCGCACGCATGTTGCTCAACCCAGCCTGGTCACTAGCTTGGGCCAGTGACCAGGCCGGGCTGGCTGGGTCAAGCCCAGCCCATGTGGGTTGAGCTGGGCCCAGCCCAAAAAATAACAAAAATAAAAAAATAAAAAATATGCATGCATATATTTAAATTTATTTTTATTGGTTTATTTAAAGAGCTAGAGTCAGCAACACGATTCATTTTTGTTTTCGATTACATAATACTTACCAACGTCATAGTTGGAAGTATCCATAATCGAATATTCATTGACACTAGAGTTAGAAATATTATAAGCAAATCATCATAGCATAAACTAATAAACTTTTAGCAATTTAAGATAAAACCAGCAATGCAGTTTGCCTCAGGCAGAACGTTTAAGGAGTGATAATATCTTCTCTTTTACGTAACCAGTCCCGTACCATAAAATCTCTGTTAACTGGTTAGGTTCCTAGTAACCATAATACTAGGTGGCGACTCCTTAAACAAGATATTTTCCTCTAAAAGAACAAGATGCCATAAATCTATTCTTTTTCCATAATCAAGATTATTTTTAGGACCGCCGCGATGTTCGGGTGCGATAATATTTTTAAATATTATATTTAAGAAAGGTGACAAATTCAAATTATATTATTTCACCCAAATTTTTTGGAGTCGTGATATTTTACCAAAACATTTAATTTAATTATGGGTGCTAATTGCCTAAAATACCCTAAACCAGGAGCAATTTTATGGTCCCTAAATAGAAAATTTGAGGATGGTCCCATATGATATAACTTGGATCAGAGAGTCCTTCAAAAATACAAAGTTGCCCTCTTCATAAGTAGAAAACAAATATCAAAGTCAATATCGTCTTAAAGTCTTGTTTAATCAAACTCCCACTACTAAAATCCTTTCCTCTCAGATCCTAACCTTTAGTATATAACTGCATCATACGATAACTATATTAGGTTTTGTTTATTTTTGTATTTTAAAAATATTTTCAAAAAAAATTAAAATTTTTTATTTTTATTTAATTCAAATTAATATTTTTTGATATTTTAAAATCATTTTAATGTGCTGATGTCAAAAATAATTTTCTTAAAATAAAAAAAATATTATTTTAATACATTTTCAAATAAAACACTTTAAAAAATAACTATAACTCCGAACATCTCTTTAATTTACTTAAGCCTGCATTTAAATAAAGCAATCAATTCTATTTCTTCTCCGGGTCACTTTTTTACCCTTAATTTATCTCCTTCCCTACTCTCAAATCCACATACAATGATATCTTACAAAAACAATTAGGAATCATAAAGAAAAAAACAAAAACCAGATTTAAAAAAAAGGTCATTTAATGGTTAGAAAGTAACATTGAAACTTTTTAGAAATTCTAGAAATTAAAG